>OLNK01000071.1_pt1 | contig 146860 bp, 124 predicted proteins | sample 1672791 | NCBI WGS metagenome assembly OLNK01 (sample SAMEA3136724, study PRJEB25190) | human gut metagenome | biome: human gut; feature: human-associated habitat; material: faeces | place: Austria | collected 2013 | reverse complement strand
GTAGCTGACTACGGATCAGCCGGTTACAGGTTTGAATCCTGTCGCGATCACAAAAAAGACTATCTGAAAAGATAGTCTTTTTTGTATTTTCTTGAGTCAGTCCAGAATTAGGATGGCTCAGTTTGAAAACGGAGGCTCAATTTTCAAACTTGGGGGAATTAGTTAGTTAAAACAAGCACTTGTTTTTTTAAAGACAAGACGTTTCAAAGGTTACTAACATACAGACCGACAGGTTAGTAACGTGTCGGGTAACATGTTACTAATGTATCAGGTGAAAGATTAGTAATGTTATGCGTGAAAGATATAGAATCTTACAGGTATAACATATATATCAAAGAATGAACAGGTAGGCATAAAAAAAGACTGGTGTTTTTTATATGAGAAGCACCAGTCTTATCTAATTAAAAAGATTCCTTTATCAGCATTTTATTTTCAATTCATTCAAAATAGCACGCATCTTTTCAAATGTTGTGATACGAGTCGGTACAAGCGGCAAACGCAATTTGTTTTCAATCAGCCCCATTACATTCAACATAGCCTTCACCCCAGCAGGGTTACCATCTACGAACAACAGGCTGAATAATTCCGTAAACTTATGATGAATAGTCAATGCATTTGCAAAATCACCCTGTAATGCCAAACGGGTCATACGGCTGAATTCACGCGGAAATGCATTACCGATAACCGAAATAACCCCTACAGCACCCAAAGTAATCAAAGGAAATGTAATACCATCATCACCCGAAATCACATCAAAATTAGCCGGTTTATTCTTGATGATATCATCCATCTGAGTAATATTACCCGATGCCTCCTTGATAGCGATAATATTCTTGAAATCACGTGCCAAACGCAAGGTGGTCTCAGCAGTCATGTTCACACCAGTACGTCCCGGCACATTATAAAGAACCACAGGAAGATCCGTTGCTTCAGCAATCGCTTTATAGTGTTGGTAAATACCTTCCTGAGAAGGTTTGTTATAATAAGGTACAGCAACAAGCACGGCATCAACTCCTGTCATATCATCATTTTTCAGCGTTTCCACAACAGCACGGGTACAGTTACTGCTAACCCCCAGCAGAATAGGAATACGTCCATTCACTCTTTCGATTATCAAACGTTTTATCTTGTCTTTTTCTTCTTTAGTCAAAGTTGGGGTTTCAGCCGTGGTTCCCAACACGCATAAAAAGTCTGTTCCATTTTGAAGCTGGTAATCAACCAGACGAAGTAACGCATCATAATCAACGCTGTCATCTTCCTTGAAAGGAGTAATCAACGCTACTCCCATGCCTTTTAATCTTGTCTGTATCATAAATGAATTATAAATTCTTATTTAATAGCCTACAAAAGTACGAATATTTTCTATTTTAGCGATAAAAATCACACTATTTTTACTTTATACTCGCTAAAAAGTCACTCTATCATTTGCAGAAACTCCTCTTCGCTCACAATGGTCACACCCAGTTTCTGCGCTTTCTCCAGTTTACTGGGCCCCATATTGTCACCTGCCAGAATAAAGCTGGTCTTGGACGAAATACTTCCCACATTCTTACCGCCATGCTTTTCAATTAACTCCTTATATTCGTCACGCGAATGATGGGCGAAAACCCCACTGATCACGATAGATTTCCCTGCCAGTTTGTCAGTGTGTTCCGAAGTATCCTCCTCATCGGCTTCCAGTCTCACACCCGCCACACGAAGACGCTCTATAATGTCACGATTCTTCGGATTAGCAAAATACAACAAGATACTCTGCGCTATTTTTTCTCCGATTTCATCGACATGAATCAAATTATCCAAACTCGCGTCTGCCAAAGCATCCATCGACTTAAAGGATTTTGCCACCTTCTTCGCCACAGTTTCACCCACAAAACGGATGCCCAATGCAAAGAGTACCCTTTCGAACGGCACTTCTTTGGACTGCTCTATACCTTTTATTATATTCTCGGCAGATTTTTCTCCCATACGTTCTAGGTTGATGATATCCGATGTTTTTAAAGTATACAGATCGGCAACATCACGTATCAATCCTTCCTGGTAAAACTGATCTACCGTTTCCGGACCGAGACCATCAATATTCATAGCTCTACGGCTGATAAAATGTTCTATTTTTCCCTTGATCTGTGGGGGGCAAGCGGCATCATTGGTACAATAATAAGCAGCTTCACCTTCATAGCGTACCAATTTACTGCCACACTCGGGACAATGAGTAATAAACTTTACTTTGTCACCTATCATAATACGGGCGTCTTTGTCCACACCTACAATCTTTGGAATAATCTCACCGCCTTTTTCTACATATACCATATCACCAATATGCAAATCCAACCCTTCTATGATGTCGGCATTATGGAGCGAAGCACGCTTTACCACGGTTCCGGACAACTGTATAGGATCCAGATTGGCCACCGGAGTCACAGCACCTGTTCTCCCCACTTGATAGGTCACCTTGTTCAAGCGGGTAAGTGCCTGTTCGGCTTGAAACTTGTATGCAATGGCCCATCGGGGTGATTTTGCCGTAAAACCCAAATTACGCTGCTGTCGCAAAGAATTCACTTTCAATACTATTCCATCCGTAGCTACAGGCAGATTCTTACGCTCCACATCCCAGTATTTGATAAAATCAAAAACTTCCTGCAATGTTTTGCATTTGCGAGTGAGATCGGAAATTTTAAATCCCCATTTCTCAGCTTCTTTCAGATTTTCATAATGACCGTCGCACGGCAAATTATCTCCAAGTAAATAATAAAGGTAGGCATCCAGCTTGCGAGATGCCACAATAGCAGAATTCTGCAACTTCAATGTTCCCGAAGCCGCGTTGCGGGGATTGGCGAACAACGGTTCTTCGCGGGCTTCCCGTTCTTTGTTCAATTCCTCAAACACCACCCAAGGCATCAAAATCTCCCCACGAATTTCAAATGTTTCAGGATACCCCTTTCCATGCAGCACCAAAGGGATACTGCGGATGGTCTTTACATTGCCTGTCACATCATCTCCCTGCACACCATCGCCACGCGTCACGGCGCGCACCAGTTTTCCGTTCTCATAAGTCAGAGAGATGGAAGTTCCATCATACTTCATTTCACAACAAATTTCAAAATCCTCGTTCAGAGACTTCTTTACCCTGTCATAAAACTCGGTTACTTCCGTTTCCGAATAGGTGTTAGCCAATGAAAGCATAGGATATTTATGTACCACCTGCGTGAAATTTTTGTTTATATCACTTCCCACACGCATACTGGGCGAGTTCTCATCTCTATGTTCCGGATGTTTTTCTTCCAGATCCTGAAGTTCACGCATCAGCTTGTCAAACTCCTGGTCTGTAATCTCAGGCGCATTCAATACATAATAATTATAGTTATGTCGATGAAGCTCCTCGCGCAATTGGTCTATTCTTTCTATTTCTGTCATATATAAAAGGTAGTTTTCCCGCAAAAATAGCTATTTTTTGAATGAAAAACACCTTCCGACAAAGAGGAATTTGCTACTTTTGCAAAAAATAACCGAATATGAGAATAGACATCATTACCGTTTTACCCGAGATGCTGGAAGGCTTCTTTAACTGCTCTATCATGAGCCGTGCGCAGAAAAAAGGAATTGCAGAAATACATATACATAACCTGCGTGATTATGCATACGACCGTTATCGCAAAGTAGACGATTATCCCTTCGGTGGATTTGCCGGTATGGTGATGAAGATTGAACCGATAGACCGATGCATCTCAGCTTTGAAAGCAGAACGCGAGTATGACGAAATAATATTTACATCTCCAGATGGAGAGCAGTTTAACCAGCCGATGGCCAACTCACTTTCACTCGCAAAGAATTTAATTATTCTATGTGGCCATTTTAAGGGTATAGACTATAGAATACGTGAACATTTCATTACGAAAGAAATCAGTATCGGTGATTATGTTTTGACAGGTGGAGAGTTGGCTGCCGCCGTTATTGCCGATGCCGTAGTTCGTATTATTCCCGGGGTCATTTCTGACGAACAATCGGCATTGTCCGATTCTTTTCAAGACAATCTGTTAGCTGCTCCTGTATACACTCGTCCTGCAGAATACAAAGGATGGCAAGTTCCCGATGTGTTGTTATCCGGACACGAGGCAAAGATTAAAGAATGGGAACTTCAGCAGTCATTAGAAAGGACACAGCGGCTAAGACCCGATTTGTTGAAATAAAAAATATATATAAATAATAAAGAGGTAAAAGCCATGTTCGTCATAGGGCTTTTACCTCTTTTCTTTTGCTTATATCATATCCGAAAAGATGTTCTCTCCTTAAGTGTAATCTAAGTTCATCTTCCTTTCCCTTATATATTAATAAAGCTTTTTCAAGTGTTTTTCTACTCCGTTTTTTCAAAAACAAGCCATTTCATCGAAAAAAAATAATTGAAGTTATCATTTTATACCCATATAACAAGTTGCAACGGCAACCATTTTCATACTCATTCCATCTAGAGAAGGTTATAAAAAAAGCCCTGCAAGAGATGCTTCAATTTATTCATCTACACTCTCGCAGGGCTATAATTTAAAAGATAAAATTTTCAGACTTCCAAAGCACCTATTATATCTTTTACAGATGTATATCCATGACGTTCCAAATAGTCATTTATTCCTTCTGAAACTTTGACAGTAATAGCTGGATCTATGAAGTTGGCAGTACCTATCTGTATTGCGGTGGCACCTGCTAGCATAAACTCCACAGCATCCTTCCATCCCATGATACCCCCTAGTCCAATGACAGGAATATTTACTGCTTTAGCGACTTGCCATACCATACGCAATGCAATTGGTTTTACCGCTGCACCACTCATGCCGCCGGTAATAGTGGAAAGTACAGGCCTACGCTTTTCAGCATCGACAGCCATCCCCAGCAGGGTATTGATCAGAGATACACTGTCCGCACCGGAAGCCTCGGCCGCACGTGCTATTTCTGTGATGTCTGTCACATTGGGAGATAATTTTACGATCAGCGTCTTTTTATATACATTACGTACAGCTTTTACAACCTCGGAACATCCGCATGCGGAGACCCCGAAGGCCATACCACCCTGCTTTACATTAGGGCATGAAATATTCAATTCTATAGCGGGAATATGATCCAGATCATTGATGATCTCGGCAGTCTTCACATAATCCTCTACAGCAGATCCGGATACATTAACGATCATATTAGTATGAATATCCCTTATCTGCGGATAGATATGTTCAACAAAATAATCCACCCCTTTATTCTGTAACCCTACCGCATTAAGCATCCCCATAGGGGTTTCTGCCATGCGTGGGTAAGGATTACCCTCACGATGATGAAGGGTAGTCCCTTTTACAATGATACCACCAATCTTTTCGAGGTCTACAAAATCCTCAAACTCTTTTCCGTATCCAAAGGTACCCGATGCTGTCATAACCGGGTTACAAAGCTTTAAATCGCCGATATTTACGCTTAAATCTGCCATAATAGTTTCTTTATATTAAATACAGGACCCTCTTTACAAACACACAAATGCCCTTCGTCCGTGTTCTCCACACAGCATAAGCATGCACCGACACCACAAGCCATCCTATTTTCCAGTGAAACCTCACATTCTATTCCATGAGCTTTGGCGTATTTAGCTACCGAAACCATCATGGGTTTTGGACCACAGGTGTATATCATATCAAACCGGTCTGTATGCAAGACGCTATGCTGTGTCACATAACCTTTCTCGCCCATACTTCCATCTTCAGTCGTTGTATACACCTCACCTAATTTCTCAAAATTTTCCAACTGTAACAGGTCTTTGGATGAACGTGCGCCTAGCAGGAAAGCAGGCGTACATCCCATTTTTACCAACTCTGCACCAAGCATCAACATCGGGGCGGTACCCACACCACCGCCAACCAGTAACGGCTTTACCTTTGTCACGTTCCGAGGCATTGTAAATCCATTGCCGAGAGGCATCACCACATTAACAATATCTCCTTGTTTCACAGTGGCTAGTTTGCGAGTGCCATCGCCAACTAATTGCACCAGGAACCAAACTTCATTGGTTGTTTTATCCACATAATTAATAGAAATAGGACGGCGGAGAAAAGTAGTATTGGAACCGTCTATACGTATCTCAGCAAACTGGCCCGGCAGCATCTCGGGCAATGGGTTGGCATGAGTCAATTTTATCAGAACATAATTGGCATGCAATTTGATGTTCTGTGTAACCACAAGGTCTAAAATATATTTTTTCATGAAATAAAATTGGGTAAATTCGTTTTCTATGCAAAGATACACGAATTTACCCAAATCTTATTCTGCCAACCGGCATTTTAGTGGATTCCCACCCTAATTTTCAGGTTTGAACGTTTCATAAGTCCCATTATCAAAGAATATTCTTATTTCAGTGATTTTTTTGGCAGGTACTTCCACATACTTAATTTCCTCACGCACAATCTCTTTAGGAGAATAAAGCGGTGTTTTAACCTCATTTTCCTTGCGATATTCCGGAGAAGCCGGACGTTCGGGCGTAAATAATGAATTCTCGTCAAACAAAGAAGGCGTATAATGAATGTTATTGTCTGAATCAACATCCGTTTCCATTTGTCCTTCACCATAGAGTAACCAGTCTAAGCTGATATAGTCACACGCCTTGTGTATTTTCATGACGACTTCTAGGCTAGGATTGTTCCTGCCACTAAGAATATGGGAAAGAGAGGAAGGTGAAATTCCAATCTTCTCTGCAAATTGAGCTGCAGTCATATCTTCTTTCTGGATTATTTGAGCGATTCTTTCCTTCATTTACAAAAGTATAAGGCAAAATTTACAGATACAAAAGTAATTAATATAATTCATAAATGCAAATTTACAATATAAAAATGTATATATTACAAAAGTAAATAGACGGTGTATCGTTGGAAATAAATTAAGATTTACACACGTAAACCACTCCTAAAAACACCATAATTACCACTTTAACTATAAGTATATAAAATACTGATTATCTATAATATACTCACAGAAAAAACAATATATTTACAAACAAACATGACTATATAAGCAAATAAAATGCATACAAGTTATCAATAGCTTTATCAATAAGATGTAAAACTTTGGTTTATAATATATTATTGTAATAAAATAAGGGATAAATAATTATTCATACACATTTATATATGTAATATTCACTCTTGACCACCATCCTGTTTATATTTGTAACATTCACATTACTAAATCTGTAAAACTTATAAAACCTTCTATATTAAGAGGGTTTACAGGTGTAATGTTACAAAATTAAATTATAATTATTTCCAACAGTAAATTTCATCTGTTTTATGATCCAACTTGATCCTATGAATATTTTGTTTTCCTATTTTACAAGTCAATGTATTTTTCATGGTAAAACCCATCCAAGTTTTAACCCATCTTCGCTTTATGGAATCCATGGATAGTGAGAATCATGGAAGGCACGATAAGAGAACAAAGTATAGATTCAAAATTTTAAAATAGCGTATGGAACTTACAAAAATAAATGGTAGCTATTTGCTCACTTCATCTGCATTCTTTCACATCCCCATTCTTCTATTCATTTTACTCCGAAAAGGCAAAATACTACCATATTCATGTACTAACGGACATTCTCTTTAAAATACACGATTCTAAGAAGGCGAAAAATGCTCTATCAATCTAGGAATAAGCGAGTTAATACTATTTTTCTCATCATCCATCTCTCATCATCTAGAAAAATAGAGAACAAAAGCATAACTTACAGCATTAAATGAGATAATAACAGAAGCATGAATGTAAAATATTATTCTCAATTGAGCCATCAACAGAATTTCTGCTGAGAGAAAGGATAAAAGAATCCCGACACTTAAAAAATAAAAGCATCGGGACATCGGAATCTTACTTGACCCTGTTAATTAATGAAGAATTTTATATACAAGTTCGCGCAGCAAATCTCCATCTCCCAAAGATGGATTACCCACTCCTTTTGATTTTGCATCACAGTAACGAATCTCACCAATAATTTGCATTACCTTTACTCCGCTATATTTCCTCATAGCAACCATATAGTCTTTAGACTGCCATGATGATTTAAGCCCCAGCTGATTGGCTATACCCTGCTCTGACTTATCAGGAGCATAATATGCAAGCATTAAATTAGAGAAGAAATTAAATAACACAGACAAGGTCATCTGCAAAGGATTTGTTTTGGGATTCTCCTCAAAATATTTTATTATCTGATTAGCCTTGAAAACATCCTTTGCCACCAAAGCATTCCTAAGCTCAAAATTATTATAATCCTTGCTTATGCCAATGTTACGTTCTATCTGTTCTGGAGTAATCCGCTTTTGTCCTCTTGGAAGTGTGATAATTAATTTTTCCAACTCTCCAGCCATACGGCTTAAATCTGCTCCAACAAATTCCGCCATCATTTCTGAAGCCTTAGGTTCTATTTCTACTGATCTACGTTTCAAGTAAGAAGATATAAACCCAGGAAGCTGGGCATCCTTAATCTTTTTCGATTCGAAAAGGACACCTACTTTCTCTATTTCAGCTGCCAATTTTTTTCTTCTATCCAATGTACCATGTTTATGGCATAACACCAGAATTGTAGAATCCAAAGGTTTTTGGAGATAATAAACAAGCTCTTCAATATTCTTTATATTTTGAGCCTCTTTTACTATTACAACTTGATATTTGGACATCATGGGATAACGCTTGGCTGCATTGATAACAGTCGCGATATCTGTATCAGCCCCATAAACAATAGTCTGATTGAATTCTTTTTCATTTTCATTTAACACCGTTTGTGCTATATACTCAGATATCCGGTCTATATAATAAGACTCTTCACCCATTAGATAATAAACAGGCTTATAGATACGGTTTTTCAGCTCACGGGCTATCTCTTCGTATGTTGTTTCTTTTGCCATACACAGTAAAATTACCAGTCAAATTTTAAGTGCTTGACCGTTTTCTTTTCCTCAATAATCATCTGTAATGAAGCAATACCAATCTCCACATGTTCCTCTACATATTGCTGCGTTACAATACTGTCGCTTTTCTCCGTCTTCACCCCTTCAGGAATCATCGGCTGGTCGGATACCAAAAGTAATGCTCCAGTAGGAATATGATTGTAAAAACCAGTAGTAAACAGCGTAGCCGTTTCCATATCCACACACATGGCACGCGTTTTAAGGAGATACTTTTTAAACTCTTCATCATGCTCCCATATACGGCGGTTGGTAGTATATACCGTTCCAGTCCAATAATCGCGGGCATGGTCGCGAATAGCCGACGAAACGGCACGCTGCAACATAAATGCAGGTAACGCAGGTACCTCAGGCGGATAATAATCATTGGATGTTCCTTCTCCACGAATGGCTGCAATGGGTAGAATCAGATCTCCCAACTTATTTTTCCTATCTATGCCCCCACATTTGCCTAAAAACAAACATGCTTTAGGCTGGATGGCCCCTAGCAAATCCATAATGATGGCAGCATTAGGACTTCCCATGCCAAAATTAATAATAGTGATTCCTTCCGCATGTGCCGAAGTCATATTGGCATCACGTCCTAATACCGGCACATTGAATTTGTCGGCAAAAAGTTCCACATATTTATTGAAATTGGTCAGAAGGATGTATTCTCCGAAATCATTCAAGCTTCTTTTTGTGTAGCGGGGAAGCCAGTTTGCTACAATTTCCTCTTTTGTTTTCATAATCTTTTGTATTTTTGTATCGGTTATTACCGAGTTACACTTATGCAAATTTACTAAATGTTATCATTAAACTTACCATCCTACGAAATTAAAATCGCGGAGCGAAATGGAAAAAATGTTATTTTCGATATGCTTCGCAAGAGATATGTCGCCCTTACTCCGGAAGAATGGGTAAGACAACATTTTGTTCATTATCTGACGGATTATAAAGGATATCCGAAGGGATTACTGGCCAACGAAATACAACTGGACTTAAACGGAACAAAAAAACGTTGTGATACTGTGCTCTACAACAAAGATCTAAGTGCCAAACTGATTGTGGAATACAAAGCTCCACATATAGAAATCACGCAAACAGTATTTGATCAGATAACCAGGTATAACATGGTCCTGAAAGTTGATTATCTGATTGTCAGCAACGGATTGAACCATTACTGCTGCCATATTGATTACAATACAAAAACATACCTTTTTCTACCGGAGATTCCCCATTATTCAGAACTGTAGATATAAAAACATTCTAAGCAACATCTTCTTACAAGATCTTGCTTAGAATGTGATGAAATTCTTTTTCCACAAAGAAAAAGATACTGCTTCAGGAGATATATTATCTCTTGACAGTTTCCAAATGCTGTTCAGCAATCACACCCGCCAATTCAGGGTCAATCATGATGCGACCACAATATTCACATACGATAATTTTCTTACGCATGCGGATATCAAGCTGTTTCTGGGGCGGAATCTTGTTAAAACAACCACCACATGCATCACGCTGAACATATACAATTCCCAATCCATTTCGAGAATTCTTACGGATACGTTTAAATGCCTGCAACAGACGCGGTTCGATAGTTGTCTCCAATACTTTTGCTTTCTCTCTCAGCTTTTCTTCTTCCTGCTTGGTTTCAGAAACAATTTCTTCCAATTCGGATTTCTTCGCTTCCAAGTCCTTCTTTCTTTCATCCAAGTCTTGATTACTATGCTCAATCTCCTCGCTCTTTGCTTTTTCCGCTGCAATATATTCCTTTATGCGTTTCTCGCAAAGTTCGATTTCCAATGACTGGAATTCAATCTCCTTTGTCAACACATCATATTCACGATTATTACGCACATTATCCTGCTGAGCTTTATATTTTTCAACAGAAGTCTTAGCTGTCTCGATTTCAATTTTCTTAGTTGCAATGTTTGATTTCAATTCCTCGATATCAGCTTTAATTTTCTCAATACGAGTGCTCAAACCGGCAACCTCATCTTCAAGGTCTTGAACTTCAAGAGGAAGTTCCCCTCTCAGAGTCTTAATTTTATCGATTTCAGACAACATGGTTTGCAACTGGTACAAAGCCTTCAGCTTTTCTTCCACTGTTAATTCGCTCGGGTCTTTCTTTGCTTCTCTAGCCATAGTTTTTCTTACAAATATTTAATAGGATTTGTATTTACCCGGGTTATCTGGACTTCCAGCTCCGGAAACATCTCCTGTATGATTGAATAAAATATTTCTTTTGTATACTGTTCACTCTCATAATGCCCCATTTCAGCTACCAGGATATCATTCTCATAATTGAAATAATCATGATATTTCACTTCACCTGTGATAAATACATCAGCATCGGCACTTACCGCTTTAGGCAATAAAAATGCTCCAGCTCCGCCACACAACGCTACTTTCTGTATCAGACGACCGGATAAACGAGTATGTCGCAGACAGCCCACTTCGAACGTTTTCTTGATGCGTTTCAAGAAATCCAGTTCGGCTTCAGGCTCTTCCAATTCTCCGACCACTCCCGAACCTACTTGTGTCCAGGTATTTTTCAACGGATAAAAATCAAAAGCCGGTTCTTCATAAGGATGTGTTGCCAATAATGCTTTTATCACCGCAGCCTTTTTAAAAGCCGGAAGAATCGTTTCTATACGCACCTCGGATTCCTTATGCAATTCGCCTATTTCTCCACAGAACGGACTGGTTCCTCTCTGCGCACGGAAAGTCCCCTCACCTTCCAAATTATAGCTGCATGAATCATAATTACCTATGCAACCACAACCGGCTTCAAATAAAGCTTTTCTTACTCTGTCAGCCTGTGCATCCGGCACAAAAGTTACAAACTTCAATAAATATTCTTCTTTCGGGTCTAATATGCGTACATTCTTGAGGCCTATCTTTTCAGCTATTTTATAATTGACACCTCCGGGAGCATTATCCAGATTGGTATGTGCCGAATAAATGACAATATCATTTTTAATGGCTTTCAACACACACCGTTCAATGTAATCCCGACCAATAATAGATTTATAACCTTTAAATATAAGTGGATGATGCGATATAATCAGGTTGTATCCCAACATGACAGCTTCATCCACAACAGCTTCAGTAACGTCCAGACACAACAAAGCCCCTGTTGCTTCCGCTTCTGTCAGTCCAACTTGCAATCCGGCATTATCAAATCCGTCTTGCAAAGGCAGAGGCGCGAACCTTTCAAGGGCACTTACTATTTCCTTAATTTTCATTCGTTCGCGAAAATTTGATTGCAAAGATAATCAATCCATTTGAATTTAAAAAGCAACCAAGCTATTTTTTATACTTTCCCCACTTTATCATTTTATTTTTCAAAGCATAACGCTCGTCAACAACACGGTCTGTCGGGAAAAAAGTAAGATGAATACGCCATCCGCCCGAATGAAACGTAAATTTGCGGGCTGATATTCCTGTTTCTATCAGAGCTAGTTTATCAATGATAAATGCTTTAATATCTACGGGAAATTCCTCTCCTTCATACATTATATCCGCAGTGACAAAGAAACCGGGAGTTGATAATTCTGCTATATATTTCCAAATTTGCTCATTCATGTTTTTCTATTTTATTGAAAGAAATATATAAAATGTATACAAAGCAAGAATAAGGCCCCTACTTCCGTTTGGTATCCTTATGAACCCGTAACAACCGGCCATAACTGTCGAATGATTTCCGTGAGGCCAGAAAAATGGTCATCATTAGTGAAAGCATGGATGCCACCACAGTGATAACTACAATCATAATCTGATATTTGATAGCCACATGTGGCGAACTTCCTCCCAATATCTGCCCAATCATAGTTCCCGGCAATGCAACAAGCCCTGTTACTGCCATATTGGCAATGCCCGGGCTGAACGCTTTAATAAGAGCCTGACGCACAAATGGAGCTATCGCCTCATTACGGGTAGCGCCATTCCCCAACAGAAAATAATAAAGTTGCTGTTCCCTACGCAATCCGGCATAGTAAGTATTTAATCCTATCACATTCACTCCCAACATATTCCCCATGATTATACCAAAAACCGGAATAAAATACTGGGCACTGAAGATGTTATCCAACTTTAATACAAAACCAAGAAAATAAAGTCCGACGAGCACCACTGTTACAAAAAAAGCGATAGAGATTGGAATCATCAAAATTCCACGTTTTAACCGCGTACGCGTCAAAGCCGTTTCAGCAGCCACCCCAACCATGATGATCACCCATAGAAAATTGATAAACGGATTGTTCCATTCAAACAGAAAACGAAGATAAGCCCCAATCAAAAACAACTGTATAATCATACGTACCGTGCCTATCAGAACCGGTTTAAGCAAGCCCGTCTTGAAATGCCATAAAAAATAAACCGGAATAAGCATCAGCAGCAATCCTATTCCCAAACTGCCATAGTCTATATCAATTGTTCCCATCAGTCAGATTATAAAGTAAATACCTTGTCGCATCCGGCGGCAAACTGTTTGTCATGCGAAACAGACAAGATAGTCATTCCTTTACTGCACAAGGATTTAAAGAAGTTAATCACCCGTAAGCACGATTCCGGATCAAGTGCCGAAGTCGGTTCGTCCACTACCAGTAAAGGTTTGTCAAGCAAGGCTGTCACTGCCAACATGATACGCTGACGCTGACCACCCGACACTTCATTTACCCGTTTATCATAAAGTTTCTCTTCCAATCCTAATGATACGAAATAATCCATCAGCCGCTCTTTGTTGAATCCCGCCTCACGGTTTGCCTTCAGTTCAAAAGGCATCCGCACCATTTCACTGACCCATTCCGAAGGAAGAGCCAACTCCTGGGGAATCCATGCTATTTTCTTTCGGATATGATCCGCCGTTCTAGGTGCCAGCAGTGTGCCGTCCACCTTTATTGTCCCTTCACTTAAAGGTACAAAGCCCAAAACAGCTTTCAGCAATGAAGATTTTCCACTGCCGGAACCACCACAAATACATACGCTTTCTCCGTAATGAACTTGCAGGTCGAGTCCTCTGAAAAGAGTCAGGTTGCCAAAACTGATAGATATATTTTCTATATTAATCATCACATAAAAACAAAAAGAGTCGGGAGCATTCACTGCTGCCGACTCCACATAATGTATTAAAATAAAATAAATGTGTCGAAGTTTAATATGCTCTCGCAAAGAGAACACGGCGAGCAGATGGTTTTCCGGTTACCATACACTTGCCCGGAGTCAGGCTCTCTTCATCAGCATCAAAAGGAAGACAACGAATTGTTGCCTTGGTTTCCTCTTTAATCCGGTCTTCCGTTTCCGGGGTTCCATCCCAATGAGCCAGAATAAAGCCGCCTTTCTCTATTTGTTCCTTGAAATCATCGTATGAATCCACTTTCACGATATGTTCGTTACGATAGTTCAATGCCTTCTGATAAATATTGTTCTGGATATCCTCCAACAATTGTTGTACATATTCTTCGATTCCGTCGCAAGAACGAGTTTCTTTCTCCAATGTATCACGACGCATCACTTCCATTGTATTGTTTTCAAGATCACGGCCACCCATTACCAAGCGAACAGGCACACCTTTCAGTTCGTAATCTGCAAACTTGAATCCCGGACGCTTATTGTCTGCATTATCATATTTCACAGAGATACCCATTGCTTTCAACTTATTGACAATGCCTTCTACTTTTGCATCAATCTTCTTCAGCATTTCATCATTCTTATAAATAGGAACGATAACTACCTGAATAGGAGCCAAATGCGGTGGCAACACCAATCCGTTATCATCAGAGTGAGTCATTATCAAAGCACCCATCAGGCGGGTAGATACTCCCCAGGAAGTAGCCCAAACATAATCCAGTTTATTGTTTTTGTCAACAAACTGTACATTGAACGCTTTTGCGAAATTCTGTCCCAAGAAGTGAGAAGTACCACATTGCAATGCCTTTCCATCCTGCATCAAGCCTTCGATGGTGTAAGTATCCAATGCACCGGCGAAACGTTCATTAGCCGATTTTACCCCTTTGATTACCGGAACAGCCATATACTTCTCAGCGAAGTCACCATACACATGCAACATTTTCTGTGCTTCCGCTTCTGCTTCCTCGCGGGTCGCATGAGCCGTATGTCCTTCCTGCCACAAGAACTCCGCAGTACGCAGGAACAAACGGGTACGCATCTCCCACCGCATAACATTTGCCCATTGGTTACACAAGATAGGCAAGTCACGATAGGAATTAATCCAGTTCTTATATGTACTCCAAATGATTGTCTCAGATGTAGGGCGGATAATCAATTCTTCTTCCAGTTTGGCAGCCGGATCTACGATAACACCCGAACCGTCCTCTGCATTCTTCAGACGGTAGTGAGTAACTACAGCACACTCTTTGGCAAATCCTTCTACGTGCTCAGCTTCACGGCTAAGGTAAGATTTCGGGATAAGCAACGGGAAATAAGCGTTCACGTGGCCGGTTTCCTTAAACATATCGTCCAACTGACGCTGCATTTTCTCCCAAATGGCGTATCCGTAAGGCTTGATAACCATACATCCACGCACAGGTGATTGTTCAGCCAAATCGGCCTTCACCACCAAATCATTATACCACTGAGAATAATTCTCGCTTCTTTTGGTAAGTTCTTTCAATTCTACTGCCATTGCTATATCGTTATTTTTGTTTTTCCTTTTTAAGAGTTTGCAAAATTAGTAAAAAAGCATGGGAAAGTACCAATGATTTAGCAAAAATATAGGATCAAAAAGTATAAAAATAACTTATTGATAACGATAATACCACCAATAGGTATCACCATATTCCCGCCGCATATGGTTTTTCTCTTCCACCGGTGATGAAAATTCCTTCTGACGGTTAAGAAACTCATCCAAACGCCGCACCATCAGCGTGTCTTTGACTTCTCTTCCATATCCAGGATGAGTCCGTTTGTAAAGCACCAATGCCTCACGATAATAACGCGGCAATGTATCTTGCTCGAAACAATACATATCAACCGCCGATACAAATTTGTCCAATTTCTTATCCAGCAGCAATGCACTCATATAATAATTCAAAGCGGTATGTCTACCTATTTCATCACGACAGATACGAGCCAAAAAGTCTACTGTCTTTTCTGCAACATGTGGTCTTGCACCAAGATAAGCATACAAGCTATCGGCATTCAAGCGCAAAGTTTCCTGAGAATGAGGCGCAAACAAAAGCCCTTCCGCACCATAATATTGAGGGTATTCAAACAAATGCTCCCCCATGGTACCTTCCAAAGACATAGCATAGGCTCTAAGCACTGCCAATGTACGGGTTGTTTCCAAAGACTTTGCTCCTACCATCCGTGCAGCTTCATAATGATGATTACGGATAGCCTGCTCCACAGCCAGTTCATGATGAAAATTCACATTCGTATTTCCTATACCTACCGTCATCAGGCATAAAAGTGTCAAAATAGCTAAGTTAGAGTTTATTAAGCCCAATATGGACCCCTCTTGATTCAGCCAGGAACGAAACACACGCCGTAAAGTATAGACCACACCTATATATATAAGCAAAAGCAACGGCAGCAGCCAAAACCATTTATCTCCTATGTTTCCTCCGTGGAAAATAGTCCGGTCCACATCCGTCAGCACTCCCAGCAACAGACAAGACGGGAAATAAGAAAGTGTCCGTACAGGCCCCTTTAATCCCATCAATCCATTGATTCCCCAACGGAATACCAATAAAACCACTGTAATGATAATAGCTCCCACCAACGGAGAATAATGTGTCTTTCCTTGTGACAATGAATAATGCAATGCACCTACTACATCTTTCTGAAGCACAAAAAGATAGACAATACTAAAAATAGAGAAAAGAAGACCGCACGCAACCGTGAGGATGCGGGCGGCTCTTTTATAGGATAAGCTGTTGTTGTTGCTCATAAATTACTCTTTCACTTTTTTCAATACCACAGCCGAACGGGCAGGCAGATACAGTTTCAGCCATTCCTTTTTATCCTTCTTATAAAGAGGGTCGAAATTAGTGAAATGACGTATACTGTCATCAGCCAGACCATTGCCTCCGAAAGCTGTCGCATCCGTATTCAGTACCACATCATACGCCCCGACAGGCACTAGGAAACCATAGTCTGTAAATGACTTGGTAGGATTGAAATTAAATACAAAAATCAAATTCTTACGCCGGTAAGCCAACACTTGGTCACCGTCGTTATGCCATACTTCAATCACTGGAGTTTCCTGAATATTTTTCACACTCTCAATGAGGTGGACCATAGCTGAATCAAAATCGCCCAAGTAATGGTAACACAGGTTCTTATTATCAAAAAGCCCCCACTGACGACGGGCATATTTATGCGACCATCCGTTACCTTCACGCGGGAAATCAATCCATTCGGGATGCCCGAATTCATTACCCATAAAGTTCAAATATCCTCCATTGATGGTAGAGGCAGTAAGCAAACGAATCATCTTATGCAATGCGATGCCGCGATGCACTGTATAATTTTCATCCCCTTTCTGGAAATGCCAATACATGTCAGCATCTATCAGACGGAAAATTATAGTCTTATCGCCCACCAATGCCTGGTCATGGCTTTCGGCATACGAAATAGTCTTCTCGTCCTTGCGTCTGTTGGTCACTTCCCAGAACATGCTGCTCGGTTTCCAGTCTTCATCAATCTTCTCCTTGATTGTTTTAATCCAATAATCCGGAATATTCATGGCCATACGGTAATCAAACCCATATCCACCATCTTGAATCGGTGCTGCCAACCCGGGCATACCCGAAACTTCTTCCGCAATGGTAATCGCTTTGGAATTTACCTGATGAATCAACTTGTTGGCCAATGTCAAATAACAAATCGCATTATCATCCTGATTCCCGTTAAAGTAATCCCCATAATTACAGAACGCCTCTCCCAAGCCGTGGCTATAATACAACATCGATGTCACACCGTCAAAACGAAAACCGTCAAAACGGAACTCATCCATCCAATACTTACAATTGGACAGCAAGAAATGAATCACCTCATTCTTACCATAATCAAAGCATAAGGAATCCCATGCCGGATGTTCACGCCGCCCGCCCGGATAGAAGTATTGATTAGGATCACCGGCAAAATTGCCAAGTCCCTCCACTTCATTCTTCACGGCATGAGAGTGAACAATATCCATAATGACGGCAATTCCCATTCTATGTGCCGTATCAATCAATTCCTTCAATTCATCCGGTGTACCGAAACGGGATGACGGAGCAAAGAAACTGGAAACATGATACCCGAAACTCCCATAATAAGGATGCTCCTGAATAGCCATAATCTGAATACAGTTATATCCGGCTTCCGCTATACGCGGCAATATTTTCTCACGGAACTCATTATAAGTCCCTACCCTTTCTTCTTCCTGAGCCATACCGATATGACATTCATAAATCATCAAAGGATCAGTCTTTGCACGGAACACCTTCTTTCTGAACCGGTAAGGATTCTCCGGTTCCCAGACCTGTGCACTGAATATCTTTGTCTGCTCATCCTGTACCACACGGTTGGCCCATGCCGGTATGCGTTCTCCTTCACCGCCATTCCAACGGACTTTCAGTTTATACAAATCACCATGCTTTATAGCACCGCTTTGTAATTCCACCTCCCATACACCAGGAGAGTTCTTTACATGGTACATCCTATAATCGCCATGTTCTTTCCAGTCGTTGAAATCTCCGATAAGATAAATTTCCTTCGCATTCGGAGCCCATTCACGGAACACCCACCCTCTTCTGGTACGATGCAAGCCGAAATATAAATATCCGGTGGCAAAGTCCGATAAAGTTCCTTTGCCTCCGGTCAGTTCCAATTCTTTGTCTAGTGCATGCTGATGGCGTCCTTCAATCGCTGCCGAATACGGTTCCAGCCAAGGATCACTTTCTATTATGCCTAATTTAGGAGTGGTATTTTCCATAATATGATTACTTGTTAGTTATTCTCTTTCAAACCAAAACTTTAACGATCACTTTTTTCACACCGTCAGGAGACACTCCCGGAGCGTGAGCATCCTGTGGAAAAAAGATGGCAAACATTCCCGGCTTTACAGGAATATAGCTTTCGGCAAGTCCCGGATAGAACGAGATATCCTTATCTGCATCATAGTCTGCTTCGGGAAGATCTTCACGGGCCGTATAACCCATCACTTCCACCCCTGACAGAGGAATCTGTATATCAATAAACTGATTATGAGTTTCTAATTTTGCTTCTTCTTTAGTTTTAGGCTTGGTCTGAGAAAAGTTTACTACCAGATCATCACCCTGTAATTTTACTTTTCCTAATTCCTGAGCGTTCAAGTCTGTAGTCTTCAGATATTCCATTGCTTTAGCGAACAAAGGATTCAATGAAGCGTACTTTTCTAAGTTTTCTAATCTGTCTACTACCATAATTATTTCATTTTAATGGTTAAAATATTGCTTTTATCATTCAAAGTCGTCTATTGTGAAATTTGTAAAATCAGCAAAACGCTTCAGTTGCTTGAAAACATCCTCTACTTTGTCCAACAGGTCAGGGGCAAGGAAAAACGCATCAGGCACCATATAAGCACAGGTATAATCCTTACATTTTAAATAATCAATATATTCAAAATCTTTCGGAAATCCTTTGGGAGCCGTTTTTAAGTGATTCTCTCCGATAACAGGAAAGTATTGCTTGAACGCAGGATCTTCCACAATTTCCCTGTATTCGTCTATGTTGTCATAAACGGACTGGCGGACAGCTTTCAGCACTTTAGGTTCCAGGCACCAGCTTCCACCAGCAAGCATACAGTTATCAGGCTCTATATGAACATAATATCCACAATGTTCCGATTTCTTTCCACGAGCGTTGATATAGCCGCCCAAGTGTATCTTATAAGGAGTCTTATCACTGGAAAAACGCGTGTCGCGATAAATTCGGTATGTACAGTCCTTGGCTTGAATACCGACAATACTTTCGTCAAACAACGAAATGCGGGCGATGATTGCTGTCAGTAATTCCTCAAACTCTTTTTGAGCTTTCAGATATTCATCCTTATGCCCCTGAAACCACTCCCGGTTATTGTTTGCGGCCAGGTCTTTTAAAAATTGAAAGATAACAGATACATCCATGTTACATTATGTTCATGTGTTCACTTGACAAACTTACAAAATATATTTGTAACGAACTAGAAAAAAGCGAAGTATTTATTTTTTTCCCAAGACCTTGAGAAACTCATCATGCAACTTTCCATTAGTAGCCAACACTTCACGACCGGAATAAAAGTCTCCCCCTCCGCTGTAATCTGTCACTTTTCCACCGGCATTCATCAAGATTATCGAACCGGCAGCAATATCCCACGGTCCCAGCAGCCCTTCTATACGGGCTTCAAAGCGACCGGCAGCTACATAGCAAAGTTCTGCCGCAGCAGCTCCTTGCAGGCGCATGCCTCCCACATTTCCATATAACTCGTGCACGATATGCTCCGCCAAAGGCTTATACTTTTGCGAATCGTATGGAAAGCCTAACGCCACAAACGCTTCGTCCATATCAGAAACATCTGACACATGTATTTCTTTGTTGTTCAGATAAGAAGGCGCTCCTTTATAAGTCCAGTAAAGTTCATCGCGGCATACCTCATACACCACCCCAACCAGCAGTTCTTCTTTATTGCGAAGGGCGATACTCACACAATAAGGAGCATTATTATGGATAAAATTGGTGGTTCCGTCCAGCGGATCTACCAGCCAGCAATAGTTTTCCGTAGTCAGGCTGCCCGAACCTTCTTCGGCAATGAATCCTGCTTCGGGAAGCAATTCCCGAAGTTGGGCCACAATACGGCGTTCCGATTCCTTATCTACATACGACACATAGTCGTGAGCATTTTTCTTCTCTACCTTGCTACGGTCAAAACCGCTACGCTCATTACGAAGAAAAGCACCCGCCCGGAGTGCTATTTCACGTACATTCAACGTTATCTTCTCTAAATCCAACATTATATTCTTATTTTTGTTCCGCATCCAGCGTTCCAAACTTATAAACACCTTTACGGATTACATTTCCATTCTTGTCAGTCTCCACAAAAGCGCCGTGTTTCTTCCCTTGTTTGAAAAATCCGTCATAGCGTACTCCGTTTTTATCTTCAAGCACACCTTTGCCGTCTTCCTTTCCTTTTACGAAATGCCCCTTGTATTTGGTTCCGTCAGCCGTGCGCAAAGTGCCTTCACCGTCGGCCATGTTGTTTTTCCATTCACCTTCATAGTCATCGCCGTTCGCCCAGATATAGTGTCCTTTACCGCTGCGCTGGTTATTCACCCACTGCCCTTCATACACAGCACCGTTGGCCCATGTAAAGGTTCCGGTCCCATGCTGCTCGCCGTTCTTGAACTGCCCTACATACTTGTCACCATTCTTGTGTATATAAATACCCTGCCCGGTACGTTCACCGTTCACGTAGTCACCTTCGTAACGGTCACCGCTATGAAAGTAATAAATGCCTTTACCATGCTGCACGTCATCCTTCCAGTCACCCACATACTTGTCACCGTTGACATAGTAAAACGTCCCCTTTCCGTCACGTGCGTCATCTTTCCACTCGCCTTCATATTTTGACTGGTCGGGCCATACCATAACACCCTGTCCGTTTTTCTTGTCTTCTTTCCATTCGCCCTCATATTTGGCTCCTGCTTTCCAGGTATAAGTACCCTTTCCGCTACGTTTGTCCTGAAACCAGTTACCTATATAAACATCTCCGTTATAATAATACATAGTGCCTTCACCCTGCTGATAATCGGTAAACCACATACCCTCATACCGGTTGTTATTCATAAAATAATAGGTTCCGCTGCCGTGTTGCTGGTCCTGGAACCATTGCCCCACATACTTTTCTCCATCGTGAAACGTATATGTCCCGTTCCCCTCGCGTTTACCTTTTATATATTCCCCTTCGTAGGTATTTCCGTTCTTGTAGATTGTTTTTCCTTTACCGTTTGGTTTTCTGCCTTTCAGTTCTCCGGTATATTCGCCCCCGTCTTTAAAAGTATAATTCCCGATTTTTATCTGAGCGGTGGCCAATGTACTGACCGATGCCAAAAGCAATAATATATATACGTATTTCTTCATTGGTTCGTTACTTATAATAGATAAGATTTATGCCAAAGATACGATTTTCTATCTTTGGACATGATAGGTTATTACACTTTTTTACCCGCAATGACCTCTATTAAGTTTTCTTTGCAGAAATACTTTTGAGCCAATATGCGTATTTCTTCTCTGGTGATTCCCCGGATGGCATCCAGCGAACGGATAAAGAAGCGTTCGTCCAGCCCTGCCGTTTCTATATAAATCCAGGCATCAGACAAAGAAAAAGGTCCCTCGTACGACCGGCATAAATCGCCCAGCATATAGTTCTTCACCATTTCCAATTCTTCTTGAGGAACGAGATCATTACACAATTTGTCCATCTCCCGATAAACTTCTGTTATGATAGAATCCACATATTCATTGGCCGCCTCGGTACTGACAGTCAGTATTCCCGTTTCCGGATAGGACACAATGCCTGCGCCGATACCGTATGTATATCCCTTGTCTTCACGGATATTGGACATCAGACGGCTCCCGAAATACCCTCCGAACAAAGTGACCATGACACGTGCCTTCAAAAAGTCCGGATGATGACGGTCCATTACGAAACATCCCATTTTCAAGGAACTTTGAAGTGCATCCTCACGTTCTATAAAGATACGCTTTTCTTTGGTGGTAACCGGAGGAACAAGCATTGTCTTTGCTTTTTCCGTCACTTCCCCCCATTGTCCACTTCCCAAGTTATCTTCTATACAACGGATAATTTCCGATGTGACCTTTCCCGAAATATATACCGAACAATTGCCCGAATGATAATATTTCCGATAAAACGAACGGAGCACCTCCGGGGTAATCCGGTCATAATCCTCCGCTACCGCATAGCGCCCGAAGGGATGCTCCGGACCGAACAAGGCTGTATTCAGCTGCTTTCGGGCAATCATTTCCACCCGGGTGCTGTTCACCAGGAATTGCTGTTTGTTCGTATCGGCCACCACGGAAAGTTCCTTTGCCGGAAACGTAGGAGCCTTTATCATCTCGGATATGACGGCCAGCGTGCGGGCAAAATATTTATTCAGAGAGTAAAGTGTTATGAATCCATAGTTCACGGAAGAAGATAACTCCAGCCAGGCTCCATAATAATCCAATCGCTCCGCAATCTGTGAAGACGTTAAATTCCCAGCTCCCTCACGCAGCATCCTGTTGGCAAACATAGCCTGCAACGGCTGTTCCTGATTCCATTGTCCGCCTCCTATCAGAAGATCGAAACGTACAACATCCTCGGTTCCCGCATGAATGATATTCAAAGGCATCCCGTTCTTCATCGTCCTCCTGTCGGGACGGGTTATACTGAATTCGCTTAGTTGGCGGATTGGCGGTGGGGTGGTTCTGTCCAGCATTTACTCCCCCTCCCTTTGTTTTAAAAATGCTTCGGCACGTGCCAGATCCTGAGGCGTATCAATGCCTATTGTCTCCACTTCACTGATTCCCACCTTAATAGTATAACCATTTTCCAGCCAACGAAGCTGCTCCAACGATTCAGCCAGCTCCAGCGAAGATTGTGGAAGCGAAGTTATTTCTTTCAGTACATCGGCCCGATAAGCATACAGACCGATATGTTTATAGTAAGTATGCCCTTTCAGCCAGCCTTCCTTCTCCACATTACGCTGGAAAGGAATGATGGAACGGCTGAAATACAAAGCATTCATATTCTTACCGACTACTACTTTGGGAGAGTTTACATTTTCCAAGGCTTCAAGCCCGTCATCCGGGATGAAAGGTTTCACCAAAGTCGCAATCTGTGTGGCAGGATCTTCAAAGCAAGCTTTCACGGCTTCAAGCTGTGATTTTTGAATAAAAGGTTCATCACCCTGGATATTTACAACCACATCATATCCTCGTCCTACTTTGGTATACGCTTCATAGCAACGGTCTGTGCCGCTTTTATGGTGAACGGAGGTCATGACCACTTTTCCGCCAAAAGCTTTTACGGCGGATTCAATGCGTTCATCGTCCGTCGCTACATATGTTTCATCCAATATGCCGGACACTTGTTCATAGACTCTCTGAATCACAGGCTTGCCTCCCAAGACGGCCAGAGGTTTGGCAGGAAAACGTGTAGAGGCATATCTTGCAGGAATAATTCCAATAAATTTCATGGTAGCATTTCTTTTATATATTCATGCAAAAGTAACAAAAACATTTCATACATTTGCACCATTAATGCAATAAATGTTATGGACGAACACCATTGTTTGCTTTGTATGGGCTCTAATACCAACCGTTACGCGCAACTCTCGGTTGCACGGGAAGCATTGCGCACCACGTTTCCCGACATTCATTTCGGCGAGATGATGGAAACGGAAGCTGTTGGCAGCGGCTTTCACTCCCCTTTCAGCAATCAACTGGCAAAATTCAGCACTACGCTTTCACCCGATTCCGTTCGTGATTTGTTTAAAGAATTGGAACGACGCAGCGGACGGATTCCCGAAGACAAGGCTCAAGGGGTGGTAAAACTGGATATTGACTTGCTGGTCTTTGACAATAAGATATTGAAACCGGAAGATATGGAAAGAGAATATATCCGCCGTGGAATGTCTGTGCTCTTTTAGAGCTTATACCTTATTATATACTAATCATTATCACCTTGTGATACCCCGCCTCCATCCCCCCCTATGGCAAACGATAGTGTTACTGAGAGGCCCAACCTGACAGGTGGGAAAACAGCTAAGTATTTTCATTGGCAGACCTAAGGCTTTCTACCAAGAAGGCTAAGGCTTTCCGGCCGTTCTATTTCTATCTCCATAGGCTTTGGAGTTATCTCCATAACCTTTGGAGTTATCTCCGCAGCCTTTGGAGTTAACTCCAAAGCCTATGGAGATAGAACACAACAGAAAGAAAAGCCTTAACCTGCCTCAAAAAAGAGATTAGCTTTCCTTGAAAAAAACATTTCATAAGAACAGAAAGCACATTTTTTTATCTCATCTGTTTGTTGTTTCCAATGATTCCTTATACATTTGCGTTTACTAACAATCCTGTTAAACAAAAATGATAATATGAAAGAAGAAACGAGCAATACAGAACAATCCATATTAAAAGCTGCTGAAAAAGAATTCCTTAAGAAAGGATTCTCCGGAAGCAAAACAACAGAAATAGCTAAGGAGGCTGGTGTAACCCATGCCATGCTGCATTATTATTTCCGTACAAAAGAGAATCTGTTCAACAAAGTATTTGAAGAAAAAGCCAGGCAACTGGCCGATACATTTCTTTCTCGTGTAGATGAGTCACTGCCTTTTTTGGAGAAAATAAAATGTTTCATTGAAGCACACTTCGACCTTTTGACTGCTAATCCCGAACTACCTTTATTTATATACAGGGAGATTCTGACCAATGAATGCGGAAAAGAAATTTGCCGTAAAACCTTGTTCCCTAATTTCCGGTTAGCAATCAGTCTGCTCGACCGGTCACTGCAAGAGGAAATAAAGAAGGGCACAATACGCCCCGTCAAGGCGGAAGATTTAATGGTCAGCGCCATTTCACTCAATATCTTTGTCTTTGTGGCAAACCCACTGATACAATTGTTTGTAGAAGAAAAAGGTGAAGAATATCATCAATATATGGAACGCAGAAAACAAGAAAATGTAGAAATCATATTAAGCAGATTAAGAATATGAAAAGGTTATTCATTCTCACAACCTTTCTTCTCGGCATCAGTCCCATTTGTTTGAATGCACAGGAACTCACGCTGGAAGAGTGTCAGCAGCAAGCCCAGGCGCATTATCCGCTGATTAAACGGTACGGACTGATTGAAAAGACGAAAGAATACAACATCTCTAACGCCGGCAAGGGTTATCTGCCACAGGTTTCATTGTCCGCTAAAGCCAGTTATCAATCGGATGTAACGGAAATACCCGTTGACCTGCCCGGAATTGATATTCGCGGCATACGCAAGGATCAATACCAAGCTATGTTGCAACTGGACCAAGTGGTATGGGACGGTGGTAACATCCGGGCACGGAAAGAGGTAACCCGTGCCACATCCGAAGTAGACAAACAGAAACTGGAAGTGGACATGTATGCCATCAACGAACGGGTAAACCAACTTTTTTTTGGCATCCTGTTATTGAAAGAGCAATTGAAGCAAAACCAGCTTATGCAGGAAGAATTACAAAGGAATTATGACAATGTTGCAGCATATGTAAAGAATGGCATTGCCAATCAAGCCGATTTGGATGCTGTAAAAGTGGAACAATTGAACAACATACAGCAACGTCATACTCTGGAAGCCACCTATCGTGCTTACGGCGAGATGTTGAAGATCATGATTAACCACCCTACTCCTTTAACCGAAAACACACTAAAGAAACCAGATGTAAATGCCTTATTATATAAAGGAGAAGCCTATTCTACAGAATTCATCCGACGTCCGGAACTTAACTTGTTTGCGGTACAGAACCAGCAACTGGAGGCGCAACGTAAACAACTTACCGCCAAGAACCTCCCCCGATTAGACTTATTCGTGCAAGGCGCATACGGCAACCCGGGACTGAATATGCTGAAAAATGAATTTTCGGCCTATTACGTAGCAGGCGTACGCCTTTCCTGGAACTTCGGCAACCTATATACTCGTAAGAATGAATCTCGCCAATTAATACTGAATCAACAGGATGTGAACGTACAGAAAGAAACGTTCTTGTTTAACACTCATCTGGAAATCACTCAAAACAACAGTGAAATTAAGAAACTGACGGAACTGATGAAGAACGATGAGGAGATTATCACCCTACGTAACAACATAAAAAAATCAGCCCAAGCAAAAGTTGCCAACGGAACACTGACCGTTACAGAAATGTTACGTGAAGTAACAGCCGAGAACATTGCCATGCAGGATAAAATCCTGCATGAAATTCAGTTATTGTCAGCCATTTACGAATTAAAATATACAACAAACCAATATGAGAACAAATAAATATATCTTACTTGCCGCCACTCTGCTCGGTTTATCCTCTTGCGGAAACAAGAGAGGCGACTATGATGCATCAGGTACATTTGAAGCTACCGAAGTAATTGTATCCTCCGAAGCCAATGGCAAGATCATGCAATTCAACATAGAAGAAGGACAGTTATTAAAGGCCGGGGAAGAAGTGGGGTGCATAGATACCTTACAACTCTATTTGAAAAAGATGCAGTTACTGGCCAGCGGTAAAGCGATAGCCAGCAAAAGCACGGACATCAATAAACAGATAGCTGCCACAAAAGAACAAATCGGCAAAGCCGAATATGAAAGAAAACGCACAGAAAACTTGCTGAAGGAAAATGCCGCCACCCAAAAACAAATAGATGATATTGACTCCCAGATTGCCGTTCTGAAAAAACAGTTGGAAGCACAGATCTCTACGCTTCAGCGCGGCAATGCCAGTATCACAGAAGAAAGCTCGGCCTACGAAATACAAGTAGCCCAACTGGATGACCAGCTTCGCAAATGTCACATTACCAGTCCGATTTGCGGAACAGTACTGGCCAAATATGCCGAAGCCGGGGAACTGGCCACGCAAGGAAAACCTTTATTTAAAGTGGCGGATGTACAACATCTTTTTTTACGCGCCTATATCACCGCCGATCAATTATCCCAACTGAAATTAGGAGATAAAGTAAAAGTGTTTTCTGATTTAGGGAAAGATGACCGCCGGGAATACGAAGGGACAATCACCTGGATTTCAGACAAATCGGAATTCACCCCTAAAACAATCCAGACACGTGACGAACGCGCCAATCTGGTATACGCCACAAAGATAGCAGTAAAGAATGACGGATACATCAAGATAGGCATGTACGGAGAAATGAAGAAATAAATAAGACAATGGATTATATCGTTTCTGTCAAAGGAGTTAGCAAAAGCTACGGTGAAGTTCAAGCCCTGAAAGATGTATGCTTTGAGGTGAAACCGGGAGAAATCTTCGGGCTTATCGGACCGGACGGTGCAGGAAAGACTACTCTTTTCCGCATTCTCACCACATTGGTGCTAGCCGATGAAGGAAAAGCGGAAGTCTGCGGGCAGGATGTGGTGAAGAATTACAAAGAGATACGCCGGCAGGCAGGATATATGCCGGGACGTTTTTCCTTATACCAGGATTTGTCCGTAGAAGAGAATCTCACTTTCTTTGCCACGCTTTTCAATACCACTATCCGGGAGAACTACGCATTGGTAAAGGGTATCTACCAACAAATAGAACCTTTCAAACACCGGCGTGCCGGAAAACTATCCGGCGGCATGAAACAAAAGCTGGCTCTGAGTTGCGCATTGATTCACAGGCCTTCCATACTGTTCTTGGACGAACCTACCACCGGTGTGGACCCTGTATCCAGAAAGGAGTTTTGGGACATGCTGCTGAAATTGAAACAAGAAGGTCTTACCATCATTGCGGCAACACCTTACCTGAACGAGATGAAATGCTGTGACCGTATTGCATTTATCCGTGAAGGAAAGATTCAAGGCATTGACACTCCGGACCGTATTCTTCAACAGTTCAGTTCGATCCTTTCTCCTGAAGGGCTCTCTTTTAATGAGCCGCAAGTCACCGGGCGATACGCCATAGAAGTAGAAGGCTTGACCAAACAATTCGGCAATTTCACGGCAGTGGACCATATCTCATTCAAAGTGAGACAGGGAGAGATTTTTGGTTTCCTAGGTGCTAATGGTGCCGGAAAAACAACAGCCATGCGCATGTTATGCGGTTTATCACAACCTACCGGGGGAAAAGGTACAGTAGCGGGCTTTGACATAGCCACGCAATACGAGCAGGTTAAAAAGAAGATCGGATATATGAGCCAGAAGTTCTCACTGTATGAAGATTTAAAAGTATGGGAGAACATCCGGCTATATGCAGGGATTTATGGAATGAGTGACAAGGAGATCGCTGAAAAAACAGACAAGGTGCTGGAACAATTAGGGCTCTTGAATGAGAAAAACACATTGGTCCGGTCACTTCCCCTGGGATGGAAACAAAAGCTGGCTTTCTCGGTAGCTATTTTCCATGAGCCGAAGATCGTTTTTCTGGATGAACCGACAGGAGGGGTAGACCCTGCCACACGCCGTCAGTTCTGGGAATTGATTTATCAGGCGGCAGAACGGGGAATCACCGTCTTCGTTACCACCCACTATATGGATGAAGCGGAATACTGTAACCGGATTTCAATGATGGTGGATGGAAAAATCGAAGCACTGGACACCCCACAACGGTTAAAAGAACGGTTTCATGCCCAAGATATGGATGAAGTATTCAGACAGTTGGCACGCAAGGCTGTAAGAAGTTGAAAAAAAGATAAAGAAAAAAGAGAATGAAGCAATTTATATCATTCGTGCGAAAAGAATTCTATCACATTTTCCGGGACCTCCGGACGATGCTGATATTATTAGGTATGCCTGTCGTACAAATTATTCTTTTCGGTTTTGCCATCACCACCGAAGTAAAGAATGTAAAAGTAGCTGTGCTGGATTTCTCAAAAGATGTATCCACCCGGCAAATCATCGACAAACTGGATGCCAGTGACTATTTCAATGTCAACAAGATACTGTATGACAACAACGAGATAGAGGAAACACTCCGGAAAAGCAGTTCGGACCTGATCATTGTGTTTGAGGCTGGTTTCGATAACAATCTGCGGCATACCGGTAAAGCCCGAGTACAACTGATAGCCGATGCCACCGATCCCAACAATGCTACCATACTGACCTCTTACGCATCCAATATTATTGCAGATTATCAGCAAAGCCGGATCATGCAACAACAATCACCCATACAGATTATCCCCCAAATAAAGTTATTGTACAATCCGGGTATGCAAAGCGCCTACAATTTTGTGCCGGGAGTAATGGGATTGATTTTAATGTTGATATGCGCCATGATGACTTCCATCTCTATTGTCCGCGAAAAAGAAACCGGTACGATGGAAGTATTGCTGGTATCTCCCGTACGTCCGCTATGGATGATTATAGCCAAAATGGTACCTTACTTTGTGCTGTCATGCGTCAATCTGGTTACAATTCTGTTGCTGTCTGTTTATGTATTACATGTTCCGGTAGCAGGCAGTCTTTTTTCGTTGGCTTTGCTCTCATGGATCTTCATCGTAGTATCTCTGCTGTTGGGATTATTGGTTTCCACTATCGCCCGTACCCAAGTGGAAGCCATGCTGTTTTCGGGAATGGTACTGATGATGCCTACCGTTCTACTTTCCGGCATGATATTCCCCATCGAGAATATGCCTCTTCCTTTACAGCTGATTTCAAATGTCATCCCTGCCAGATGGTATATTGTCGGAATCAAGAAAATCATGATTGAAGGATTGGGTATCAGTTATGCACAGAGAGAAATGGGTATACTTATGCTGATGGCTGTTGTCCTTTTAATCATCAGCCTAAAAAAGTTTAACAAACGATTAGAATAAGTTCCGGAAGATATGATAAAGTATTTATTAGAAAAAGAATTCAAGCAGTTACTGCGCAACCCGATGCTTCCGCGGATGCTACTCGTATTTCCCTGTATTATCCTGCTGGTGTTGCCTTGGGCCGCAAACTTCGAAATCAAAAATATGAATCTCAGCATAGTGGATAATGACCGCAGCCCCTATTCTACCCGATTAGTACAGAAAGTGGGAGCTTCCGAATATTTTCATCTGATAGATGTATCAAACAACTATCAGGAAGCAATGCAATGCATTGAAAAAGGAGATGCCGACCTCATTTTGGAAATCCCGCCACACTTTGAACGCGATTTGCTGAAAACCGGTGTAGCAAAAGTACTGGTTTCAGCCAACACCGTAAACGGAACGAAAGGAACGTTGGGAAGTTCCTACCTCAGTAATATAGTGAATGCCTATGCCACTGAAATCCGGATTTCCCATTCCGGCTCTATTTCTCCCTCCCCAGTGATAAAAATAGATACCCAAGGACGTTTCAACCCCTATCTGGATTATAAGGTATTTATGGTTCCGGCACTGATGGCGCAATTGTTGATGATGTTATGCGGCTTTCTGCCTGCTCTTAATATTGTGAGTGAAAAAGAATTCGGAACCATCGAACAAATCAATGTGACTCCTGTAAGCAAGTTCACTTTCATTCTGGCCAAGCTGATTCCTTACTGGGTAACCGGCATGCTGATCCTCACAATCAGTATCATTCTGGCATGGTTAGTCTATGGTCTGGTTCCGGCCGGTCATTTATGGCTGCTTTATTTCTTCGCATTGCTGTTCATTATCGTCATTTCGGGTATGGGACTGGTAGTTTCCAACTATTCCCGAACCATGCAGCAGGCCATGTTTGTCATGTTTTTCTTTGTGATTATCATCATGCTGATGAGCGGATTATTCACCCCCATCAACAGTATGCCCGAGTGGGCTCAAGCCATCACCATAGCCAATCCCTTGAAATATTTTATACAAGTGACACGTATGGTCTATTTGAAAGGAAGCGGATTCGATGACTTGATCATGCAATTTATTGCCTTGCTTTTTATGGCTATCATGTTGAACGGTTGGGCCGTGTTCAGTTATAAAAAGAACTCATAACAGATAAATCGGAACATTTTCTTGTTTATCATTGTTAATATCAGTAGCTTAGCAGCCTATTGCTAACCTGATTTTAATTATCTAAAAGAAAAAGTTATGAAATTCTTTATTGACACAGCTAATCTGGAACAAATTCGCGAAGCAAACGCATTGGGCGTACTGGACGGTGTAACTACTAATCCCTCTTTAATGGCTAAAGAAGGTATTAAGGGAGTTGAGAACCAACATAAGCATTACATCGAGATATGTAATATTGTGGATGGAGATGTCAGCGCCGAAGTCATTGCCACCAATTACGAAGGAATGATCAAAGAGGGTGAAGAACTGGCAGCCCTTAATCCACACATTGTAGTAAAAGTTCCTTGTATTGAGGACGGCATCAAAGCTATCAAATATTTCAGTAATAAAGGAATCCGTACCAATTGTACACTGGTTTTCTCTGCCGGACAGGCATTACTTGCGGCAAAGGCGGGGGCTACCTATGTATCTCCGTTTGTCGGCAGACTGGATGATATTTGCAATGACGGTGTAGGACTGGTTGCACAAATTGTAGAATTGTACCAAACTTATGACTACAAGACACAAGTTCTTGCCGCCTCCATCCGAAACACCTTACATATATTACAATGTGCGGAAGTGGGAGCAGATGTAGTAACCTGCTCGTTATCCGCCATTAAAGGCCTTCTAAACCATCCATTGACAGATATAGGATTAGAAAAGTTCCTGGCCGATTACAAAAAGGTTAACGGATAATAAAAAGCCTTCTCTCGCCATGAGGGAAGGCTTTTTACAACCATAACACAGAACTAATAATTTTCTGAATGTCGCTTATTATTAGCAAATAGTCGAATGGTGTTGTTTCATTCCAATTAAATTTATTCTTTTACTTTAAATAACATCAAGAATGATAAAAGGACATACCGACATAGACATCTGGAATACCGGCTTTTTCATTAACGCAGATTATTTTTCCGATGATTTCATTATTTATAATAATACGGGAAAAGATCTTACCCGCAAGACTCTTGCCCATCCTTTCTTTCACAACAATTCATATAAAACAACCTATACTTCATTTATACTGTGCCTTTCCGGAACTTCTGAAATAGAAATAGACTCCATCAACTATTCTACTAAAGAGAATACATTACTAATGATGGTGCCTAATCAAATAATTAAATATAATGAAATAAGCGAGGATTACAAAGCACATCTCATCATGATATCTAATAAATATTTTGATACCCGAGATAATTTTTATAAAATGATGTCTCTTTTAATTCCTCTAAAAAATCATCCATGTGTCAATTTGAATATCGCGGAAACAGATTTATTGAAAACATATCATGTATTGCTTTACAAAAAAATCAGTGAAGAAAATAATCTGTTTCGTGATTTTACCATACAATATCTGATACAAGCTACTTTCTACGAAGTATGCCAGCTCCTACTAAAGCATCTGGAAATAAAAAAGAAAAAACTGCCGCATAAAGAAGACATATTCAAACAGTTTTTAAAACTGGTAGAAACCCATCATTATAAAGAAAGAGACATTTCTTTTTATGCTGAGAAACTTTGTCTAACCCCTAAGTATTTATCTTCCATAATCCGGGATGTTAGCGGAGAACTGGCAGGAAACTGGATTGACAATTATGTAATTATTGAAGCAAAAGCCCTACTGATTTCTTCCAACCTTACCATTCAGGAGATTTGCTATAAACTGAATTTTTCTACTCCGTCCTCATTCACCCGTTTCTTTAAACGAATAACCGGTATGTCACCAAGAAAATTCAGAACACTAAAAGTTTTTCCCAACTTAATAGAATAAAAACATATAATATCTTGCCACCTGCCCTTATCTTCATGAATGAAGACAAGTACTTTTCCCACCTCGCCCGGTCTCTATTTGAACTTCAAATATCCTATGCGAGTATATTTTATTCCTTTGTTCTCATAATGAGAAAGAACTTTAGCCGATTTTAAATACAAACTTTCATGGACATTGATTTTTTTTGTATAACAGCTCAACATATCCGGTGACATACTGGAAGCCGCCGCCTTTATAATGAAAGTATAACGGTTGCCATCAGCATCAGCGGCAAGCACACTCTGGTCCACATAATATCCGGTTGTTTTGTATATGTCCAGTTGTAACCTTATCCCTAAGACTTCTAAACGCAAGTCGGATAGTTTTTCTCCCGGCTGACCGATAAAACGACTGCCAGCCGGCAAATGATGTTTTCTGATAACCGTTTCATAATGCACAGTAGCAAAAGCCTTCGCTAACATTGCCAGCTTCTTATCCCTAGGATTTCGGGCCTCAAATTTGTGTGCCAGCCAAAGTACATAGTTAGGATCAATGTAATAAACCTCCGCTAATCTTTTTCCACGATATTTTCCAAATGCGACTATATCCTCGGATATTCCATAATAAGGTTCAAAAAAAGTATTGTCTTTTACTTTCAGCAGGACGTTACAGTTCTGCAAATACTGAAAAGCACGTTCTGCCGCATCATTAAAAGTGACAGCCAGCGATTGAATAAACAAAGGGGAATAAATATTGTCCGGAAATATACGCCATAATGCATAATATGATCGGTAAGGGGTAGAAACACTGATTGCATAATATCCCGCATCTTCTCTACGGCCTTTATTGAAGTTATCTATTTTTTGGAAAACTCTCTCGGTCATAACATTAGTTATCTGATACAGAGTTACATCTCTATCCATAATTACCTCCTATCTTCATAAGGTAAAGATTTTCTTTTTGTAAATATAGTATTTTCTTACGAAACAGCAAGGGTTTTCACTATTTTTACATAAATTATTTTCCACAACACCAAGTAGAGAAAGCACCTTTTATAAAAGGTATATCAATAAAAAAAGTCTGTTTGCTTTTCCTTGCAAACAGACTTTTTTATTGATAAATCTTTCAATTATTCAAATATATTATCCAAACCTCCGGTTTCTTCTACCGAAGTTTCATCTATTAAGGTATCTTTGCAAGGGTCAAAGTCATCAGGAATATTGAATTTCTCATCCTGAGAATATCCCAAGCTCTTGTCTTTATAGACTTTCTGCATATAAAGTCCCCAAATAGGAAGCGCCATAGCAGCCCCCTGCCCGTCTACCATCGTATCAAAATGAATATCACGTTCTTCACCGCCTACCCATACACCGGACACCAATGAGGGAGTGAATCCCATAAACCAACCGTCAGAGTTACGGTTGGTTGTACCTGTCTTCCCCCCCATATCAGCAGTAATGCCATACAGACGGCGTACACGTCCACCGGTACCCTCATTAACGACCGCACGCAACATAACCAGCATTTTGTAAGCACTGGTCTCACTAATCACCTCATCCATTTGCGGAGTGAAATTCGCTAATACATTACCTTCATTATCCTCAATACGGGTTACAAATACTGGTGCTGTACGGATACCTCGGTTTGCGAATGCTGAATAAGCGCTGACCATCTCCCCTACAGAAATTTCACAAGGTCCCAGACAGAGTGATACTACGGGGTCTATCTGTTTGTTCTGCACACCGAATGAATGAATCAGACGAACCAACTGATAAGGATTAAGTTTCCCCATCAAATAAGCCGTTACCCAATTATCCGAATTAGCCAATCCCCATTTGATAGTTACCATTTCTCCATAACGCTTTTTGCTGGCATTACGTGGTGACCATGGACGCCCGTTCTCATCTATCAATGTCTGCTCTACGTGACGCACCTGATCACAGGGAGAGAAACCGTTCTCCATAGCCAAAGTATACACGTAAGGTTTAATAGTAGAACCTACTTGGCGACGCCCCACCATCGCCATATCATATTGGAAATAATTATAGTTAGGACCACCCACATACGCCTTCACATGACCTGTCAAGGGATCCATAGACATAAATCCCGCCCTAAGGAAGAATTTATAATATTTCAAAGAATCCATCGGAGTCATAATGGTATCCTTCTCTCCCTCGTAAGAAAATACAGACATTTCGTATTTAGTATTAAACGCTTTCTTTATTTCCGCTTCCGAGCATCCGGCTTCTTTCATAATACGATAACGATCAGTCTGTTTCATAGCCCTGGTCATGATGGTATTCACCTCCTCCTCTGTCAACTGATTAGTAAACGGAGCTGTTTTCTTTTTCCGTTTTTCCTTGAAGAAACGAGGTTGCAAGTATTGCGCCACATGTTCATAAACAGCCTCTTCCGCATATTTCTGCATGCGTGAATCAATAGTGGTATAGATCTTAAGACCGTCTGTATAAATATTGTAGTTGGTACCGTCTTTCTTCTTGTTTTTAGCACACCACCCGAAAAGCGGATTCGTTTTCCATGCCAATGAATCTTCATAATATTTCTGCATCTGCCATCCGCGATAATCACTTTTCTTCGGCTCCTTGGCTGTCATTACTCCACGCAGATATTCACGGAAGTAAGTTGCCAAACCTTCTTTATGATCCACACGACGATATTTTAAGACGAGAGGCAACGCCTTTAATGAATCAGTTTCCGCATCAGTCAGGTATCCCGCCTTCCGCATCTGGCCAAGCACCACATTACGCCGTCCACGTGAACGTTCATTAAAACGTTTCGGATTATAAAGAGACGGATTCTTACACATACCAACCAAAGTAGCCGCTTCCTCAATGCTCAAATCTTTCGGTTCTTTCGAGAAGTAAGTATTGGCAGCTGTTTTGATACCTACTGCATTATTCAAGAAATCGAACTTATTAAGATACATAGTCAGAATCTCTTCCTTTGTATAATAGCGTTCCAACTGAACAGCTATTACCCATTCAATGGGCTTCTGCAACAGACGTTCCATCACATTATCTGCCGTAGGTGAATAGAATTGTTTTGCCAACTGCTGGGTTATGGTACTACCCCCACCGGCATTCTTCTGCATCATCACTCCCCGTTTCACCAAAGCACGGACAAACGCACGGGCATCAATGCCGGAATGTTCTGCAAAACGTTCATCTTCGGTAGCAATCAGCGCACGAATCAGATTCGATGAAAGCTGGTCATAACCTACAAAAACACGATTCTCCTTACTAAGTGACCAAGTACCCAGCATCTTGCCGTCATCGGATATAATCTCGGTTGCAAACTTTAAATTCGGATTTTCCAATTCCTCAATAGGCGGTACATATCCAATCCATCCTTTCGCTATTGCGGTGAATATAAGCGCTATAACTAACAGTACGCCGACTACAAGAGCCCAAAGCACGTATATAAATTTCTTCCTCATGACATTTTCTAGTAATTAACGGTACAAAAGTAAGGAAAAACTTTGAGATAGAATGTGTTTCTAACAAAGTTCAACGAAATATCTTTTAATTCTTCGCTCATTTATTTTTTTTTCATACCTTTACACTCCGTATAAATTGTAATTATAAATACAAGCCAATATGGAAAATAGAAGTTTAGTTACTATTGCCGAACACTCGAAAGAGAAAATCCTCTACCTTTTGGAGATGGCAAAAGAGTTTGAAAAGAAGCCTAACCGTAAAATCTTGGACGGCAAAGTTGTTGCCACCCTTTTCTTTGAGCCCTCCACCCGTACACGACTCAGTTTTGAAACCGCAGCAAACAGACTGGGAGCCCGCGTTATCGGATTTACCGATCCCAAAGTAACCAGTTCTTCAAAAGGAGAAACATTGAAAGATACCATCATGATGGTAAGCAATTACGCTGACATCATCGTAATGCGCCATTTTCTGGAAGGTGCCGCAAGATATGCCAGCGAAGTCGCCCCGGTGCCCATTGTCAATGCCGGAGACGGAGCCAACCAACATCCGTCACAAACCATGCTAGACCTCTACTCCATATACAAAACACAGGGAACGCTTGAAAATTTAAACATCTATCTAGTAGGCGACTTGAAATACGGACGAACTGTTCATTCTTTGCTGATGGCTATGCGTCATTTCAACCCCACTTTCCATTTCATCGCTCCGGAAGAGTTGAAAATGCCTGAAGAATATAAAATCTACTGCAAGGAGCACCATATTAAATACAAAGAGTACACAGACTTTAACGAAGAAACCATTGCTGACGCCGACATTCTTTACATGACCCGTGTACAACGCGAACGTTTCACCGACCTGATGGAATATGAACGTGTGAAAGATGTATATATATTAAGGAATAAGATGCTGGAGCATACCCGCCCCAATCTGCGTATCCTGCACCCTCTGCCCCGCGTCAACGAAATAGCTTACGATGTGGATGAGAATCCGAAAGCTTACTATTTCCAGCAGGCACAAAACGGACTTTATGCGCGCCAGGCCATCCTTTGTGATGTATTGGGCATAACCTTGAATGATGTTATAGAAGATGCAAAAAAGTAAAAACAAAAATGAAGATGAGCGATAATAAACAAGCATTGCAGGTAGCCGCTTTGAAAAACGGCACTGTTATAGACCATATACCTTCCGATAAATTGTTTACTGTAGTCGCCCTATTGGGCTTGCAGGATTCTGACTCTAACATAACCATCGGAAACAACTTCGAGAGCAAAAAATTAGGTAAAAAAGGAATTATAAAAGTGGCCGACCGCTTTTTTACTGATGAGGAAATAAGCCGCCTTTCCGTAGTAGCCCCGAATGTAAAACTGAACATTATCCGTGACTATGAGGTGGTAGAGAAGAAACAAGTCCTGATGCCTGAGGAATTACGTGGCATCGTAAAGTGCGCCAATCCCAAATGTATCACCAACAATGAGCCAATGACCACCCTGTTTCATGTAATTGACAAAGAACATGGAATCTTGAAATGTCATTACTGCGAAAAGGAACAAAGTAAAGAAGGTATCAAACTACTGTAATGAATATGAAACAAGACTGGAAACCGGGAACTATGATTTACCCTCTTCCGGCCCTACTGGTAAGTTGCGGAAGTACGGAAGAAGAATATAACATTATCACAGTGGCATGGGCAGGTACTATTTGTACCAACCCCGCCATGTGTTATATATCCGTGCGTCCGGAACGCCATTCCTACCCCATTCTAAAACGGAATATGGAATTCGTCATCAACCTTACTACCAAAAGCATGGCGTTCGCTACCGACTGGTGCGGAGTGCGTTCGGGCAAAGATTATAATAAATTTGAAGAAATGAAGCTGACCCCGGGAAAAGCAAAAATAGTCAGTGCTCCCATCATCGAAGAATCCCCGCTCTGTATAGAATGCAGAGTAAAGGAAATCATCTCACTAGGATCTCATGATATGTTCATAGCCGATGTGGTAAATGTAAAAGCCGACGATAAATACCTGAATGCGGAAACAGGAAAATTCGAATTATCCGAAGCTAACCCGTTAGTCTATGTTCATGGCGGATATTTTGAACTAGGACCGAAAATCGGGAAGTTTGGCTGGTCTGTAGAAAAGAACAGATCACAGACCAAGGAAAAATCCTAAAAATATCTCATGAAGAAACTCCTTTTATTAATCGCTTTATTACTTCCTGCCCTGTTCGTTACAGCACAAGGAATAAAGAATGGTCTGAAAGAGGAACCTAAGATCAATGTGGGAATAAAAGGAGGTTTCAACTCTTCCATGTATTTTACCAGTCGGTTAGAACTAGATGGAGAACGAATGGAAGATGTGCAAAATAATTATAAAGTAGGCTATTTTGCCGCCATGTTTTTTCGGGTGCATATGAAAAGGCATTTCATCCAACCCGAAATTATGTATAATATTTATAAAGGTGAAATAGCTTTCAATAAAAATCAAAATAAAGAAAACACCCTTCCCGAGCTTGCTAAACTGAACAGCACGATTCACTCTTTGGAGCTACCTATATTATATGGTTATAGTTTTGTAAAAAGCAGGCCTTACGGCATGGCACTTTTTATCGGTCCCAAACTGGAATATGTATGGAAACATAAGACTTCCGAAGAGTTTGAAGGATTTGGATATTCTGGTATAAAAGAAGAATTACACCCCATTAATATAAGTTCTGTTATCGGATTAGGAGTAAATATTGCTAATATATTCTTTGATTTCCGGTATGAAATCGGACTCACCAATATCTCCAAATCAATCATTTATGAAAAAGACACAAATGGAATAATATCCCAAGAAAAAGGTATCTTCATTAACCGGCACCGCAATGTACTAAGTTTCTCGCTAGGAGTTATTTTCTAAAGTAGGAAGCTTTCTCTAAGTAGATATCATAATGCCACATTTATATCCTTTTCTTTCCTCAAAACGCCCTTATCTTCAACTCTTTCAGCAGCTTCAGACCTTACTACACGACAAAAAGAAAGTCATATATCTTTTTTCCGTAACCTCACCAAATATTTTCCTCTAAATAATTTCCTTATATTCTAAAATTACTTAACTTTGTGAACTCAGAATCGAATATCGCACATAAACTTATTATAAAAAGAAATGAAAAGAGACGATTTGATTTTCGACATTATCGAAAAAGAGCATCAACGCCAGCTCAAAGGTATCGAGCTGATCGCATCCGAAAACTTTGTTAGTGACCAAGTAATGCAAGCCATGGGTTCTTGCCTTACCAACAAGTATGCTGAAGGGTATCCCGGCAAGCGCTACTATGGCGGTTGCGAAGTGGTAGACCAGAGCGAACAAATCGCTATCGACAGACTGAAACAAATATTTGGAGCAGAATGGGCTAATGTACAACCTCACTCCGGAGCACAGGCTAATGCTGCTGTATTTCTGGCCGTTTTGAATCCGGGTGATAAATTTATGGGATTAAATTTGGCCCATGGTGGTCACTTGTCACATGGTTCATTGGTAAACACATCCGGAATTATTTATACTCCGTGTGAATACAACCTGAACAAAGAAACAGGTCGTGTAGATTACGATCAGATGGAAGAAATCGCATTACGTGAAAAACCCAAAATGATTATCGGTGGCGGTTCTGCATATTCTCGCGAGTGGGACTACAAACGTATGCGTGAAATCGCAGATAAAGTGGGAGCCATCCTGATGATTGATATGGCCCACCCTGCCGGACTGATTGCTGCCGGACTGTTGGACAACCCGGTTAAATATGCTCATATCGTCACTTCAACAACCCATAAAACCCTTCGTGGCCCTCGTGGCGGTGTCATCATGATGGGTAAAGACTTCCCTAACCCATGGGGCAAGAAAACTCCAAAAGGTGAAATCAAGATGATGTCACAACTTTTGGATTCTGCTGTATTCCCTGGTATACAAGGTGGCCCGTTGGAACATGTCATCGCAGCCAAAGCTGTTGCATTCGGTGAATGTTTACAGCCGGAATACAAAGAATATCAAACACAAGTAAAAAAGAATGCAGCCGTATTGGCACAGGCTTTGATTGACCGTGGCTTTACGATCGTTTCCGGTGGTACAGACAACCACTCCATGCTGGTAGACCTGCGTACCAAATACCCTGATCTGACAGGCAAAGTAGCAGAAAAAGCATTGGTTGCTGCTGATATCACTGTAAACAAGAACATGGTCCCATTTGACAGCCGTTCTGCTTTCCAAACTTCAGGTATCCGTTTGGGAACTCCCGCTATCACAACTCGCGGAGCAAAAGAAGACTTGATGTTGGAAATCGCCGAAATGATTGAGACAGTTCTTTCAAACGTAGACAATGAAGAAGTAATTGCACAAGTTCGTGCACGCGTAAACGAAACAATGAAGAAATATCCTATTTTCGCTTACTAATCAACGACTTCTATCAATATACTCATAAAAGACTTTGGAGTTTTTGAAAAAGCTTTATCCTTCTTCAAGAACTTCAAAGTTTTTTATGAAACATCCAGACCATTTAAAAAGAGTAATAGAAAAGTATTTTTATCAGCATTCCCCACAGAAATCAGTATAAATTTCTACCTTTGCAGACAATTTATCCGTTAATGACGAATGAAAGGAACTAAGAATCTGACTCAAGGCCCTATCCTAAAGCAATTGTTTACTTTGGCAATGCCCATTATGGCTACTTCATTCATACAAATGGCATATAGTCTGACCGACATGGCTTGGGTAGGAAGAATAGGAAGTGAGGCAATAGCCGCCGTAGGTTCGGTAGGAATTCTTACATGGATGTCCACATCTATCTCTCTTCTGAACAAAGTAGGTTCGGAAGTCAGCGTAGGACAAGCCATCGGGGCACAAAACGAGCAAGCTGCCCGTGCGTTCGCATCACATAATCTTACCTTGTCCTTACTTATATCATTGAGCTGGGGAGCATTGTTATTTATCTTTGCCACCCCTATTATCAGTATCTATGAACTAGAACCTCATATAGCCAAGATGGCTGTGGAATATCTACGGATTATAGCAACCGCCTTTCCATTCGTCTTTTTATCAGCTGCCTTTACAGGGATATTCAATGCCGCCGGACGAAGCAAAATACCTTTTTCCATTAACGGTATCGGACTGATTACAAATATAATACTGGATCCTATCTTTATCTTTGGTTTAAGCTGGGGAACTACGGGAGCAGCAATTGCCACTTGGCTGGCCGAAGCTACGGTATGCATACTGTTTATCTATCAATTGAAACAAAAGAAAATATTATGGGATGATTTTCGGTTATTTACTAAACTGAAAAAACAATATACACGCCACATTTTGAAAATAGGATTACCAGTAGCGGCACTCAATACATTATTCGCTTTCGTCAATATGTTTCTCGGAAGAACCGCCACAGAACAAGGTGGTCATTTAGGGCTGATGGCACTCACCACCGGAGGACAAATCGAAGCTATCACCTGGAACACCTCCCAAGGCTTTTCTACAGCTCTCAGTGCCTTTGTAGCTCAGAATTATGCAGCGCGGCAAATCTCCCGTGTGCTGAAAGCCTATCGCACCACTTTATGGATGACATTTATATTCGGATCTTTCTGCACATTCCTTTTTATATGTTATGGAAACGAAATATTTTCTATCTTTGTTCCTGAAAAAGCAGCTTACGAAACCGGTGGTGTCTTTCTACGTATTGACGGATACTCGCAACTATTTATGATGCTGGAAATTACCATACAGGGCGTATTTTATGGAATGGGGCGCACCATGCCTCCTGCCGTAATCAGCGTCACCTGTAACTATCTGCGCATCCCGATGGCACTGTTGTTTGTATCATGGGGCTGGGGTTTGCCGGGTATTTGGTGGAGCATAAGCATCACTAGCACTATGAAAGGAATTATTTGTCTGATCTGGTTTATGCTTATCAAGAAGAAAGCTTTAAATTATCAGGCCGTTTAATGAACAATTTTTGCATTAAGTCATTAATATATTAAAATGAACATGATTATGAAAAAGACTAAAATTATGGCTTTATTACTGAGTGCTACATTAGTATTCAGTGGATGTGGTAACATGAATAATACCGCTAAAGGCGGTCTGATCGGCGGTGGCGGCGGTGCAGCTTTGGGAGCAATTATCGGCGGAATAGCCGGACATGGTAAAGGTGCGGCTATTGGTGCGGCAGTAGGTGCGGCAGTAGGTACAGGTGCCGGTGTATTAATTGGGAAAAAAATGGATAAAGCAGCAGAAGAAGCTGCTCAAATCCAAGGAGCGCAGGTAGAACAAGTAACAGATAACAATGGCCTTCAGGCTGTAAAAGTTACTTTTGATTCCGGTATTCTCTTCAATACAGGAAATGCAGCCTTGAGTGCACAAGCGAAATCAGCCTTGAGTAAGTTTGCAAACAACGTATTGAACCAGAACAGAGATATGGATGTATCCATTTATGGATATACAGACAACCAGGGCTGGAGAAACAGTACAGCTGAACAAAGTATCCAAAAAAACCTCAATCTGTCACAAGAACGCGCTCAAAGTGTGGCTAGTTATCTGTTGGGTTGCGGTGTAAGTAATTCCCAGATCAAGTCCGTAGAAGGCTTAGGTCAAGCAGATCCGATAGGTAATAATGACACAGCCGAGGGACGCCAGCAGAACCGTCGTGTAGAAGTATATATGTATGCCAGCCAACAGATGATTCAGCAAGCGGAAGCAGGAACACTGAAATGATATCGATGACGTTATTGTAGAGCGTATCCAATACGCCCGAACCAACGGTCACAACATTGGAATAACATATAAAATAAACCAATTTCGGACAGGTTATTTCTGCCCGAAATTGGTTTTAATACACAAGCATGAAAAAAAAGATTTTAAAATTCATCCGCAATCTACTGCTTTTTTTCTTTGGTTCTTCCATTCTCGCAGTTATCGTTTTACGATTTATTCCGGTTTACTTTACCCCGTTGATGTTTATCCGTACTACCCAGCAAATCATTCATGGAGAAGATATAAAGTGGAAACACTCTTGGCTACCTAAAGAAAACATATCCCCTCATCTGTCTATGGCTGTTATTGCCTCTGAAGACAATCGCTTTGCCGAGCATAATGGTTTTGACTTCAAAGAAATAGAGAAAGCCTTAAAAGAAAACAAGAACCGAAAACGCCCTCGAGGTGCCAGTACTATCAGCCAACAGACAGCCAAAAACATTTTCTTGTGGCCTGCTTCTTCTTGGATCAGGAAAGGACTTGAAGTGTATTTCACCACCTTGATAGAACTATTTTGGAACAAGGAACGGATTATGGAAGTCTATCTGAACTCTATAGAAATGGGAAATGGTATCTATGGTGCCGAAGCAGTAGCTCGTGAACACTTTCACAAGAATGCCAGCAAACTGACACCGGAAGAATGCGCACTAATTGCAGCCAGCCTTCCCAATCCTCGCAAATTCAATTCAAGCAGACCTGGCAACTACATGCTTAAAAGACAAAAGAAGATACTTTATCTTATGAAATGCGTCCCTACATTTCCGCCCAAACAAGATACGTCCTCTACGGTTTCAAAGAAGAAAAAGAAATAACCCGCACCCCCGTGTGGGCTTTCTTATTTTTAGAGTATTCAAAGAGAGTCTGAGAATCTAGAATAACTTTCTTCATGACCGATGAAGCATGAAGCAAATGCAATTTACCATCCACCCAACAGGCAAATCCTGTATGCACCACATCCAGTCCTTTTATATTGGTAGTAATCGCTATGATATCCCCATTCTTTATGTCCAACTCCTCAGAAGAAACGTTCAGACTTGTTTTAGGAATATAAGAAACAGGAACATTTTTCCATTTTCTCTCTATTTCAATCATCTGGGATATCATGGAAGGATTATTTTTCAACCGATGATAATTGTCAGAGTGTGTGGACATAAAATCCAAATTCAAGATTTGTGATACAGCAAGCCCTAATTCCCCTGTACGTTCATGTACAATTCCTTTCTGTTCGTTATCCTTAATCCAATCACTGAAGTAATGTAAACGCGAGACATAACCGGCTTGTTTTCCATTCCGATAGCGGATACACAGCAACGCTTTTTTGTAACTTTCAAAGTCACTTTTCCCATACTTGTCAGCGAGACTCAATGCAAGTACTGTTTCAACTAATGTGGTACAATCCACCTTATCCAAATGAACAACTAATCTCTCTTCATCTGTCCCATCCAATGTATTCGCTACGTATGGAACCCCTAATAGATTTTGGGCAAAAAACAATATCCTACAACTATCGGCCGGCAACCGGGCAGCTTTTTGAAGCAGACTCTCGACTTTTATACTGTCATTTTCTGATGCTGAAACGAAACAAGGCATTATTCCTAAAATCATTCCCAGCAACCACGGATACAGCTTTCTCATATATTTTTTCTTATCTACCTGTTTTTTCTGCATGGCAACAAAGATAACACATAACTGAATGAATGCAAATTTTAAAAGAATGAAAAGATAAAAACATCCGCCATGACAAATTCAACACTTGCCATAGCGGATAAAAAAGCTATATAGCACCTTTAAATCATGCAGTAAACTCTGTTCTTTCCAAATAAGCTATAACATCACCTTTATTAACTACAGCTCCTTGTTGGGCGCAAACTTCTACAATACGTCCTGTAAAATTAGCAAAAATCTTTTCATACTCTCCCCACGGAGTGGAAATATAACAGAACACTTCATCATGCTGGTATTTCCGTCCGACAAACGGTGCCATAGAAGGACCTTCCACGGAAACTTCCCATAAAATCTGCCCCTTATCCGGTGCAATAATAGGATCTGCCTTAGCACGCTTATATTTTCGGATCGTTTCCTCATCGAAGCCACTTTTTACCATAGCCGCATCCTGAGCACGTTGTAAATCATCCATAAAACGTTTCTTGGCTACACCCGATTTATAATCACGGTATTGCCGGTCATGCATAGCCAGTTCAAACAACTCTTCCTCATCCTCACCATATTCCCATCCATTATCATCCATCTCCTTACGGTACTTGTCCAGCTCATCAGGATAGTTCACCTGAGGATCTTCATCAGTGAATTCGTAGCCTTTACTTTTCGCCAGTTCGATTATTTCAGGAGCCAACGCACCCGGCAATTTTCCACTTTTTCCCAAAATCATATCCCATGTATGGTTATCAATCATCGTCCATCTCTCCTCTCCCTTCACCAATTGCATAACATTCATCAAAGCCACATTCTTCACATATTGGCTAAACGGTGTTACTAAAGGTGGATATCCCAATTTCGGCCATACGTATTCCACTTCTTCAAACAGCATCACTACCAAATCATCCAAACTCATAGGTTCCTTTCCCTGTCCTTTCAGAATCAGATTGATGCCCGAATGCACCCCTTTCAGATCGGCCATCATTGAACCCATCATGCCACCGGGAAGTCCACATCCCAGCAGCAAGGAAGACATATGTTTGTTGGTAGGATCAATAAAATATCCCAAAAAATCATCAATAAATTCCTGCGTCATGCTACGCGCTTTCATATAAGCCTTCATATTGATTTCAGGTACCTGAAAACCTGCATTTTTCAACATAGCCTGTACAGAAATTACGTCAGGATGCACTTTTCCCCATGACAACGGCTCCATAGCGACATCAATGATATCCGCACCATTCTCACAAACTTCCAAAATAGATGCCATAGATAACCCAGGACCGGAATGTCCATGATATTGTACAATGACTTCAGGATGTTTATCTTTGATATTTCTCACCAACTGCCCCAACATTTCAGGACGGCCGATACCTGCCATATCTTTCAAACAGATTTCGGGTGCCCCCGCTTCTATTAACTGGTCGGCAATATAAGAATAATAATCCACCGTATGTACAGGAGAATAAGTGATGCAAAGAGTGGCTTGAGGAATCATCCCCGCTTCTTTAGCATATTTTATGGAAGGAATAATATTACGAACTTCATTCAAACCACAAAAAATACGAGTAATATCCACTCCTTGCGCATGTTTTACCCTATACATCAACCGACGTACATCAGCTGGAACAGGATACATTCGCAATGCATTTAAACCACGGTCCAACATATGCGTCTGAATACCCGCCTCACGTAAAGGCTTGGTAAATGTACGCACTGCCTTGTTAGGATTCTCACCATATAGCAAGTTCACTTGTTCAAAAGCACCTCCATTAGTTTCGACTCGGGCAAAACACCCCATTTCAACGATTAGAGGAGCAATTTTGGCTAACTGATCAGCTCTGGGCTGGTACTTCCCTGATGACTGCCACATATCGCGGTAGACCAAACTGAATTTGATTTCTTTTTTCATAATTATTACTTGATTTAAAGGTGTCTTGTCCTTTTGCAAATATAACAAATGAATAAAAATAAAGTTAATATTCGAAGCTGTTTTTTAGCTTCCAAAAACATGTTTAATATCATATTGTAAACCAATAAAAACAAAAAAGGCAGAGCAAAAGAATTTCACTCTACCTTTTTGATAATTTTCCCCCTTGGATTATACAAAATCACGGAGCTGTCCCTGCAAGCGTTGTCTGGTAAAAAAAATTCTGCTTTTTACAGTACCCAACGGCAATCCCAGCTTTTCGGCAATCTCACGATATTTAAATCCCGACACATGCATAGCGAATGGAATACGGTATTCTTTAGGAAGCAAACCGACTATACGATGTATTTCTTTCATGTCATAAGCTCCCTCGGTACTATCAAAGCCGGAATCCTGAGGCATACTTAAATGGTAGAGATTGTCTGTATGGTCCACAAATGTCTGGTCACGCACTATTTTCCTATAATTGTTTATAAAGATGTTACGCATAATGGTATACATCCATCCCTTAAAGTTTGTATCGGGGATATACTTGTCTTCATTATCCAGCGCTTTCAATGAAGTTTCTTGTAGCAGGTCATTAGCCTCCTCACGGTCGGCTGTGAGTTTGTATGCAAACCGAAGTAATTCTTCTTGCACACCCAGCAGGTTCTTTTTAAAACTAACGCTATTCATAAGTCTTTCAGTTTAGGTTCATATTCTTTTTCCATGCTCTCGGTAATGCAAGGATAGCGCATTTTAAATAGGTGTCAAAGAAAAAACTATCAAAATAGGGGGTAAAAACCGTCATTTATCAGTTTTTACCCCCTGTTTTGATAGTTTTCAGGTGCTATTTAGCGTTGTTCCCCCTTTAAAATTGGTAAACAGATACTATATTTAACAGCTAAAATACGCGCCAAAAACACAGTACTACCTCCTATTATCTGGCAAATAAAGGCTTCCAGACCAAACAGATCACATATCCAATAGGCCAATCCCCCCACCACACAGGCCATTGCATAAATTTCTTTACGAAAAATAAGCGGAATTTCATTAATAAAAACATCGCGGAGCACACCACCTGCGGCCCCAGTGATACTACCCATGATTATAGCTACCCAAAAAGGATATCCGAGAGCAATACTTTTGCCTACTCCCACTACTGTAAATAGTGCCAGACCGATGCTGTCGAACAGGAAAAAAGTGTTATGCATATGAATCAGATACTTGCCGAAAGCAATTACCCAAAACAATGCAAGTCCTGTACATATTAAATATATAGGGTCGGTCATCCAACCCGGAGTCACATCTAGAAGCACATCACGGATAGTACCTCCTCCGATAGCCGTTGCCAAACCCACTACATATGCACCAAACCAGTCAAACTGTTTGGCAGACGCCAATCTGATACCACTGATGGCAAAGGCAAACGTGCCTATAAAATCTAAAACTTGAACAAATGTTAGCATAATGGTTGTTATTTGTCTGCAAAGTAACGAATAAATTCGATAAGAAAATGTATTTTTGTGTTCAGAAAATAGCTTAAAATAAGATGAAAGTAACAATTATCGCAGGTGCACGTCCCAATTTCATGAAAATTGCCCCATTAATGCGTGCTATCAAGGCTGCAAAGGCAGCAGGAAAAAATATCACTGCCCGTCTGGTCTACACAGGTTCGGACGAAGATAAAAGTTTGGAACCTTCTCTGTTTACAGACCTAGATATGCCGCGTCCCGATGTATATCTGCATGTAGATAATACAGATTTTTTCCAGCGAATGGCAGGTATATTGGTAGCTTTCGCCCGCGAACTGGAACAGCATCCTGCACAGGTAGTACTTGTAGTGGATGACCTGATTCCTACTATGGCATGCTCTATCGTAGCTAAAAAGAAAGGGATAAAAGTCGCTCATCTAGTGGCCGGAACCCGCTCTTTCGATATGGATATGCCAAAGGAAGTGAACAGCATGATAACAGATGGCTTGTCCGATTATCTGTTCACGGCCGGAATGGTAGCCAACCGCAATCTGAATCAAACAGGAACCGAACAGGCACATGTACATTTTGTAGGAAACATCCTGATTGATACGCTGCGTTATAACCGTACCCGTTTACAGCGCCCGGTAGCGTTCTCCATTATGGGACTGAAAGAAAAAGAATACCTCTTGCTAACATTGAACAAACATTCATTGCTAAACAAGGACACAACACTGAAAGCCATCTTCCGCACTATACTGGAAAAAACAGACAAGCCGATCGTGGCGCCGCTCCATACATATGTAAAAAACAAGCTGTCTGCTTTAGGAATTACTTCCGAAAGGTTATATATATTACCACCGCAACCTTATTTGTCATTCGGATATTTAGTGAACCATGCCTGGGGTATCATTACAGATTCGGGCAATGTAGCGGAAGAAGCTACTTTTTTAGGAATCCCCTGCATGACATTAAGCACGTATGCAGAACATCCCGAAACAGTGACAATCGGCACAAACCGGCTGGTGGGGGAAAACCCTGAAATCCTGGCAGACGCCCTTGACATTCTGAATAAAGGAGAATGGCAGAAGGGACATTTGCCGGAACGTTGGGATGGACACGCTGCAGAAAGAATTGTACAAACATTGCTGGGTGAACATAAATAAAATGGAGAACCAATAAAAACACGGATGCCGCAGAATATCAAATTCTACGGCATCCGTGTTTTTATTGGTTCTCCATCGATATCGCTTACACTCTCCTTTCTTACCAAGTATAATTCAAACCAAAACTAAGCAATTCCTGCAACTGGAAATAACTCTTGTTATCTTCTGTCAGTGTCACACCGTCATCATAACGCGCATGAACAAACAACTTAGTAGACAAATAACGGTTCAACACAAAATTAAATGTATTTTCCCAACTGGCAATTACGGTGTCATAAGTTGTAAAGTACTCCAATTTAGACTCCCACACAATACTGGGGATAATTGTCCAAGTCAGATTACCTGTAAATTTCGAACCGAAGAGATTCGCTGTTTTATGCCCCGGATCCACATTAAAAGCACCCGGATCAGTTATCTTATCATTGCTGATATACATAAAAGTATACGCCAGTGGAGATCCCAACAAAGACAATGAATAATTCTTCTTATTCTGCTTAAAGTCCATACCGAGGGTTATATCCAATTGGGCGGGAGACAGAAAATTAGAAATCATATCATTCGTATTCGTCTTATAATTTCCAAAGAACTGAGTCTTGAACTCGCCCGCCAAAGTATAATACCAGTTTTTGAAGGCTTTTACACCCAGTTTACTGCTTAAACGAAGCAAGTCGGCATTCGTCTTATACTTATGCACTGTATCTGACGGTGCTGTAACAAAACCCAATTTTATTTCCAGCTTATTTTCAAACTCTATACGCTGGCGGTCATCAAAATTAGCTTCCAGCACTAAGCCGGACAACAGCGCATTAGTACTTTCACCACCTTTATACCAGTTATCTGAAATATAATGTTGTGTGAACTGAACATACCCATTCCCCTTATGCGTCCAAAAGTTAGGGCGTACCACCAACAATTCATTATCCGTAGTCAAGCTTTCCACCGGTGTTTCCGGTTGAAGGAAACTTTTGATTCTCTCTTTCCTTGGTCTTTTTACTATCTGATTATTTTCCAGTGGTTTCAAATCAGCCAAATAAAGTTCGTTATTCACCAATCTGCCCGGATATTGCAAATAATAATTCCTTAATATATTATTCGACCAACGGTCGGCAGCGGCCAAGGTTTCCAAATCGGGCAGTTGATATATAGCTGCAGATGCAGAGTCACGCTTTCCCATATATAGCGAATCGACAGCTGTCATTATTTTCGTATCCGGACTCCATTTTATTTCAAAAATTTCTTTTATAGGAGCTTCATAATAAGTGGGCGGAACAAACAACTTATAAAAAGCCGGATTAGGACGTACCCGCCGGGGCGCCGGAATATTCAAATCATCCCACAGCCTGAAATAAGCAAAATAAGATGCGCTTAATGCAGACAATGAATCAGAATAGGCTTTCACAGCCGGATTTTCTTTCGTCTTGGCTATTTTCTGTGCCGGCACTTCTTCCATACAGAATACAGCAAGTATTATAGCCAAACATATACTTTTTCTCATACTAATTTTAGTTTTGTGCAAAAGTACACTTAATTTTCCTTTTCCCCAAAAACTGTTTCCTTTATATAGTAACGAATGATAAATTCAGTTTCATCAAATGATTTTTTAAAGCATATCCGACAATATTGAAAAAGATTTTGTAATTTTGCAACTTTGATAAATATTGCGATTTTGATAATTAAGAAAATAACATTTAAAAATATTAAGTCGTGGGAGAAACTAAGTATATCTTCGTAACTGGTGGTGTTGCCTCCTCATTAGGTAAAGGTATTATTTCATCATCAATAGGTAAATTACTGCAAGCCAGAGGCTATAATGTAACAATTCAGAAGTTCGATCCGTATATCAATATTGATCCGGGAACTTTGAATCCTTATGAACATGGTGAATGTTATGTAACGGTAGACGGACACGAAGCCGACCTCGATTTGGGACATTACGAACGTTTTTTGGGCATCCAGACAACTAAAGCCAATAACATTACAACAGGACGTATTTACAAAAGTGTTATTGACAAAGAACGCCGTGGTGACTATTTGGGAAAGACTATTCAGGTTATCCCCCATATCACCGATGAGATCAAACGCAATGTAAAATTATTGGGAAGCAAATATAAATTTGATTTTGTCATTACCGAAATCGGTGGTACCGTAGGTGATATTGAATCACTTCCTTATTTGGAAAGTATCCGCCAATTGAAATGGGAAATGGGACGTAATGCGTTGTGCGTACACCTTACTTATGTTCCTTATCTGGCTGCAGCAGGCGAATTGAAGACCAAACCTACCCAGCACTCTGTAAAAGAGCTGCAATCTGTTGGTATTCAACCAGATGTATTGGTATTGCGTACCGAGCACGAATTGAGCACAAACTTGAAAAAGAAAGTTGCTCTGTTCTGTAACGTAGATGAAAATGCTGTGGTGCAGTCTATCGATATGCCCACCATTTATGAAGTACCTTTGCGTATGCAAGAACAGGGACTGGATGTAACCATTCTCCAAAAGATGGGATTGCCCGTGGGTGAAACTCCAACCCTCGGTCCATGGAGAGATTTTCTAGATCGCCGTCATAAGGCAACTGAGAAAGTAAAAATTGGATTGGTTGGTAAATACGATTTGCAAGACGCTTATAAATCTATCCTTGAAGCCTTGTCACAAGCCGCCACTTACAATGACCGCAAAGCGGATATCCACTTCATAAACAGCGAGAAACTGACAGATGCTAATGTAGAAGAGCAGATTAAGGATATGGATGGTATCATCATCTGCCCGGGATTCGGACAACGTGGCATAGAAGGTAAGTTCGTTGCTATCAAATATGCACGTACACACAATGTGCCGACTTTTGGTATCTGTCTAGGTATGCAGTGCATGGCTATTGAGTTTGCCCGTAACGTGCTAGGTTATACAGATGCCAACAGCCGCGAAATGGATGAAAAAACGCCACACAACGTGATAGACATTATGGAAGAACAGAAAGCTATCACCAATATGGGCGGCACTATGCGCCTAGGAGCCTATGAATGTATCCTTGACCAACACTCAAAGACTTTTGAAGCCTATAAAAGCGAACACATACAGGAACGCCACCGTCACCGCTACGAATTCAACAATGACTATAAGCAGGAGTACGAAAAGGCGGGTATGAAATGCGTGGGTATCAATCCGGAATCCGATTTAGTGGAAATAATTGAAATCCCGACATTAAAATGGTTCATCGGAGTACAGTTCCATCCCGAGTACAGCAGTACAGTATTGAAACCACATCCTTTATTCCTGTCATTTATCAAAGCGGCAATAGACAAATAAGAAACGAGAATTATAATATAATAAGGTAAACAAGTAAAAATGGACAAAAACACTTTAGTGGGATTCGCCCTGATTGGTGCAGTTGTGATAGGCTTCAGCATCTACAACCGTCCTAGCCAGGAAGAAATGGCACGTGCCAAACATTATCAGGATTCCATTCAGGCGATAGCCCAAAAAGAGGCCGAACGACTGGCACAGGCTGCCACGGCACAGAGTCAGAATGCAACATTGCATTTAGACTCTACCTCTATGTTCTATGGCGCAAACCAAGGTACGGAACAGCTAACGACACTGGAAAATAATGTAGTAAAACTGACTTTCACCAATAAAGGTGGACGGGTGTGCGCAGCCATATTAAAAGATTATAACGGACAGGACGGCAAGCCTTTGATGCTGTTTGATGAAAAAGATTCGGGCATGAATTTCGCTTTCGAAGGAAAGAATGAAAATATTTTGACCGAGGATATGTATTTCCAGCCTACCAACGTAACAGACAGCACTGTAACTATGCGTTTGGCAGCAAACAATGGAGGCTATATAGATTTCGATTACAAACTTTTACCGGATGCTTACATGGTGAATTTCACTATTCGCGCAAACGGCATGCAGAATTTCTTCCCTCCTGCCCTGAACACAGTCAATATAAACTGGCGTCAACGGGCACGCCAGCTTGAAAAAGGTTTCAGCTTCGAACAGCGCTATACTTCGCTCACCTACAAGCCGGTAGAAAAAAGTTCAGACTATCTGAACGAAATGAAAGAAGCAAAAGAAGATGTTACCGACCGTTTGGATTGGATTGCTTTCAAGAATCAGTTCTTCTCAAGCGTACTTATTGCCGATCAAGATTTTGATAAAGCTTCCCTAACCTCTACCCCCCAACAGGAAGGAAGCGGATATATGAAGAACTATACCGCGGACATGACAACTTTCTTTGATCCTACCGGAAAGCAGCCTACCGATATGCAGTTCTACTTCGGTCCGAACCATTTCAAGACTTTGCTGAACAGCAATGATCTAAGCCTTTCCCAAAAAGATTTGGAACTGGAAGACCTGGTTTATTTGGGCTGGCCCATTATCCGCTGGGTAAACCGCTGGTTCACTATTAATTTGTTTGATTGGCTCTCAGGGTGGGGACTGAGCATGGGTGTCGTATTGCTGCTGATGACGATTATCGTCAAAGTGTTAGTTTATCCGGCTACCTACAAATCATATATGTCCTCTGCCAAGATGCGCGTCCTGAAACCCTACATCAACGAGATCAACGCAAAATATCCCAAGAAAGAAGATGCTTTGAAAAAGCAGCAGGAAACGATGGCACTTTACAGCAAATACGGAGTAAGCCCTATGGGAGGTTGCTTGCCTATGCTGATCCAAATGCCGGTATTCATGGCTTTATTCTTCTTCGTGCCTAACGCTATTGAGTTGCGCCAACAAAGTTTCTTATGGGCCCCGGACTTGTCCACTTATGATGATATTATCAACTGGGGAACCAACATTCCTCTGCTGGGCAATCATTTAAGCCTCTTCTGTTTGCTGTTCAGTATCACCAATATTCTGAACACCATGTACACCATGAAGCAGCAGGATATGGGACAACAGCAAATGCCGGGTATGAAACTAATGATGTATATCATGCCAGTCATGTTTATTTTCATCTTCAACGGTTATTCATCCGGCTTGAACTACTATTACTTCATTTCCGGACTGATTGGTATCCTCACCATGGTGATTCTGCGCAAAACAACTGATGAAAAGAAACTCCTTGCCATGTTGGAAGCCCGAAAAGAAAAGAAGAGCCAAAAGAATGGCGGCAAACCGGGTGGCGGACTGATGGCTAAACTGGAAGCTTTACAAAAGGAGCAGGAACGACTGCAACAAGAAAGAATGAATAAAGGGAAAAAATAACGGGTTTACACTTCCTTAAAAAAACAGCGAAGACCGGCATATATAAAAAAACAGCGGTCTTTGCTGTTTTTTTATATATGCCGGTTACCTCTATATTTGCTCTTCTTTGCAAAGACACCCTTCCACAGACACACAAAGAAACAAAACAAATATGCAGGAACATTTCACATCACCGGCTTTTATACGTATTTTTGCAATCAGTTAATCATCAAAAACAATTTTTAGATATGAATAAATCAAGCGCAACCATCATGGCAGCAGCACTTATGCTAGCTTCTTCCTGTACCGAAGTGAAACAGGAAGGACAGGGCTACGAGCCCATTATAGGCAAGCAAGAAATCACCATCAAAGACGGTCGTCTTACCCCCGAAGCCCTGTGGGCAATGGGACGCATAGGCAGTCTGAGTATTTCCCCCGATGGCAAACAGATAGCCTACACCGTAGCCTATTATAGTGTTCCCGAAAACAAAAGCCATCATGTAATTTACGTAATGGATGCCGATGGAAAGAACAACACCCTGCTTACTCAAACAGCATGGAATGAAAGCGAGCCTCAATGGATAAAAGGCGGAACAAAAATCGCATTCTTATGCAATGAAAGTGGTGGCAGCCAAATTTGGGAGATGAATCCTGACGGTACGGAACGCCGTATCATTTCCGATTTCAAAGGAAACATAGAAGGATTCTCTTTTTCACCGGATGGCAAAAAGATTCTTTTCATCTCACAAATAAAATACGGCCAACGCACTGTAGACCTCTACCCTGACCTACCCAAAGCCAGCGGTATCATTGTAAACGACCTGATGTATAAACATTGGGATGAATGGGTAGAAAGTATTCCACATCCTTTTATCGCTGATTTTGATGGTAACATGATGGGAGCAGCCACCGATATCATGGAAGGTGAGCCGTTTGAAGCTCCAATGAAACCTTTCGGAGGTATCGAGCAGCTGGCTTGGAGCAACGACTCTAAACAAATAGCTTACACCAGCCGGAAAAAGCAAGGATTGGCATACGCAGTATCTACCGACTCGGATATATACCTTTATAATATAGAAAAAGGCACAACACTGAACCTGTGCAAACCGAATGGAAAAGATTCGAATGGAACAGATGAAATGAAAGGATATGACACCAATCCTAAATTCAGCCCCAACGGCAAATACATTGCATGGCAAAGCATGGAGCGCGATGGTTACGAAAGTGACCGGAACCGCCTGTGCATCTACAATTTAGATGACGGTCAAAAGACATTTGTTACCGAAAGTTTTGAATCAGGCGTAGATGACTATTGCTGGAACAATGATTCGCAAAGTCTGTACTTTGTCGGTGTATGGCATGGAACCAGCATGGTATACAGTGCCAATCTGAATGGTGATATAAAAAAACTGACTGATGGCATGTATGACTACGGATCAGTAGCCATGGCAGGCGATAAAATAATTACCAAACGTCACTCTATCAGTGCCGCCGATGAAATCTACACCCTCACTCCTGCCGACGGGCAAGTGGCGCAACTCTCACACGAGAATGATCACATCTTTAAACAGCTGAATTTGGGCAAAGTGGAGGAAAGATGGACCAAAACTACTGATGGCAAGCAAATGCTTTCATGGGTGATCTATCCCGTCAATTTTGACGCAAACAAGAAGTATCCTACTTTATTATTCTGTGAAGGTGGCCCGCAAAGTCCCGTCAGCCAATTCTGGAGCTACCGCTGGAACTTCCAGATTATGGCAGCCAACGATTATATTATCATCGCTCCGAATCGTCGTGGGCTACCTGGATTCGGCATGGAATGGTTGGAACAAATTAGCGGTGACTATGGAGGTCAATGCATGAAAGACTATTTGTCAGCCATAGATGATATTTCAAAAGAACCATATATAGATACTAATCGTTTGGGATGCGTAGGTGCCAGCTTCGGCGGATTCTCCGTCTATTGGCTGGCGGGACACCATGACAAACGTTTTAAAGCATTTATCGCACACGATGGTATATTCAATATGGAGCAGCAATATCTGGAAACAGAAGAAATGTGGTTCGCCAACTGGGATATGGGTGGTGCATATTGGGACAAAAACAATGCAACGGCACAACGTACCTTTGCCAACTCTCCTCATCGTTTCGTTGATAAATGGGACACTCCTATTCTCTGCATTCACGGTGAAAAGGATTATAGAATTCTTGCTTCACAAGGTATGTCGGCGTTCAATGCAGCTGTATTGCGCGGTGTTCCGGCCGAACTTTTATTATATCCGGATGAGAATCATTGGGTATTGAAACCGCAAAATGGGGTGTTATGGCAACGCACTTTCTTTAGTTGGTTAGATAAATGGCTCAAATAACGCCTAAATTACCGCAATATTATCCGTTATTAGAACTATATAGTATAATTTTCAATTTTTGTGTTACCTTTGTAATGTCAAACAAAAAATGAACATTAAGTGATATTTGTTAAGCTACCTTTTATTAGGTGAGTAAACAATAGCTTGTGAAAGTAGTTGTTTACAGTGTTAGTATATAAATAACTTTTTATTCCCCGTGCTTTGTGAGCGCACAAAGCTGGATGATTACAAAATAATAAAGTGATTATTTTTTCGTGATACCGGCTTGTGATAAGTCGGTATCATTTTTTATTCCAGCAAACCAACATCATACTCATTATTATTCTGGAATGCTTATGCCCTCATGCTCTCATTTTACATATAACAATCTAATTATAAATAGCTTACATGATTATAGTAAAAATATTTGCTCTCACTTATGCCCTCATACCCTCACTATATTTTAAAGCAGATTTTCGCATAATACGCTTGCTGTCAACTATATATTCTTTTTTATAAAGTATTCCTGTTTGATATAAAGCAGGGTACTTTCAGACTTTTTCATTTCAAAAATGCATATGAAAGAGATGTACTTCCACGAAATAGCAGTTTACAGAGTTCCGATATCGATAAAAAAGATCAAAACGTTTTTAAAAAAGCTCGTTATCTTTTCCAAAAAGTTCCTGTTGTTATTTGAAAAGCTCTTGATCTTTTTTAAAAACGTCCTTATATTTGGGGGATTTATATGATTCACACTCACATATATACGCACAAACCCGTACATACATATGCGTAGCTTCATGTAGACATACGTGCGTTAGAGATTTTATATGATCACATCTATTGAAAAAACTCTTTTATTCAATATCACTTCGCCGATACAATAATAAAGAGGCTGAATCAAATTTATCTTGAATTTCAGCCTTTTTATTCATCAATACAACATTGGGAAATCGGACTACATGACCATTCTTGCATTAAGAAAGGCAGTTTAATAATGAAACAGCCAAATCTCTAAAAACAACAATATCCATCCGTCTACAGTTTGGTAAATGGATGGATATTGCTTTTTTATTCTTAACCTCTGCCCAAAATAAATGCAAAGAAGCCTTATATTTAATTTTAACAGAAGAAACTTTCTATTTTTTCTGCATTAATCCTTTAAATGCCGTAGGATAAGGAGTTTCAAACTCCATCAACTCTTTTGTTACCGGATGATAGAAACATAACTTAAAGGCATGTAACGCCAATCGTCCTAAAGGATCACACTCACTGCCATAGCGCCGGTCACCAACAACAGGGTGACCTAAATCCAACATATGCACACGAATCTGATTCTTACGTCCTGTTTCCAAATCCAACTCCACCAATGAATATCCATTGGCCCGCTTTATTGTTTTATAATGAGTGACCGCAAACTTACCTTCCCCATTATCTACAGGACTGGAATAGACATACAATTTCCGGTCGGTCAACCAAGACTCTACAGTACCGTAATCTTTCTCCATATCACCAGAAACGATAGACACATAACGGCGGTCCGTCACAATATCATGCCAATTATCACGTAAAGTATTCTGGGTTTTTTCATCTTTGGCATACATCATCAACCCCGAAGTTTCACGGTCCAGACGATGTACTACAAATACGCGGTTGAAACGATGTGAACGTTTTACATACTCATTCAAAATATGTTGTGCAGTACGCTCCTTCTGATGTTCTGTGCTGACAGAAAGCAGTCCCTCCTTCTTTTCCACCACCAAGATATAAGCATCCTCGTATACCAGTTTCAGCATCGGATGTTTAAACTCACGATTATTCTTCACCTTGGATATCTGCACTTTCATACCTGGTTTCAATGCGAAATTATATTGGGTAGTAATCACATTATCTACCAAAATCACGCGGTTGGCAAGCAACGCCTTTACCTTGCTACGACTGATTCCCGCCATTTTCCGCATCAGAAAATCCATCAGCTCAGCGGGCTCCGTCACATTATATATAGTATATCGGGCAACACTTCTCGCCTTTGGCCTGCCGGAATCACTATTCTTACCTCTTGACATAATTCTATTTACTGTTTAAACAATTTATAATTGAACTATCCGGATTATCCTCTTTTTTCCAGCAACACCACATTTTCCACATGATGCGTATGAGGGAACATATCTACGGGTTGCACGGCCATCACCTTGTATTTGGCATCTAACAAAGACAAATCACGTGCCTGGGTGGCAGGATTACAGCTAACATACACAATCCGCTGAGGTTCAGCAAAAAGAATTGTATTAATCACATCATCGTGCATTCCGGCACGCGGAGGATCAGTGATAATAACATCAGGACGACCATGTTGGTTGATAAACTCCTGAGTGAGGATATCCTTCATGTCACCGGCATAAAATAAGGTATTGTCAATGCCATTAATTGCCGAATTCACTTTAGCATCTTCTATTGCTTCAGGCACATATTCGATACCAATCACTTTCTTTGCCTGGCGTGAAACAAAGTTGGCTATGGTTCCAGTCCCTGTATAAAGATCATACACCAATTCTTTACCGGTCAATCCGGCAAAATTACGGGCCACCTTATAAAGATTATACGCCTGTCCGGAATTAGTCTGATAAAATGATTTTGCTCCTATCTTGAAGCGCAACCCCTCCATTTCCTCGAAAATATGATCGTTGCCTTTGAACACCATTACCTCCAGATCGTTAATGGTATCATTGCATTTGTTATTGACTACATATAATAAGGAAGTAATCTGCGGAAAACGTTCTGCCACGAAAGCCAGCAGTTGCTTCATCAGATCCATTTCGCTCTCTTCCACAATCTTGCATTGCAGCAACACCATAAGCTCACCCGTACTCGAAGTACGGATCATCAAGTTGCGAAGCATTCCTTCTTGAGAACGCAGATTAAAGAAAGAATAATTGTGTTCGTATGCATAGTCACGAATCGCATTGCGTATCTGGTTGCTGATATCATCCTGTAACCAGCACTTTTCTATAGCCAGTACCTTGTCAAATGCACCGGGAATGTGGAAACCTACGGCGTTCATCTGATCGTACTTCACATCTTCCTTTACCTCTTCCTCTGTCAGCCAACGTTTGTTAGAAAACGTAAATTCCAACTTATTACGGTAAAACTCCGTTTTTTCCGACCCTATGATAGGTGAAATTTCCGGCAATTCGATCTTGCCGATACGGGTCAGATTATCCGTCACCTGCTTTTGCTTATACTTTATTTGTTCTGTATATGGCAGACACTGCCACTTACAACCACCACATATACCATAATGCTGGCAGAAGGGTACTGCACGCACAGGAGAATACTCATGGAATTTCACAGCCACAGCTTCTGCATAATGATTTTTCTTACGCTTCACTTGTAAATCCACCACATCACCGGGCACTACATAAGGCACAAATACTACCAGGTCATTCACTTTCGCCAAAGCTTTTCCTTCGGCAGCTACATCTGTTATGGTTATCTTCTCTAATAATGGAAGTTCTTTCTTCTTTCTAGCCACTTTTCTGAATAAGTTAATTTGGGGACAAATTTAAGCATTTTCCCTGAATATTGCCTCATAAATCGTAAGATATTAAAATTGCAAAGTAGAAATTGCAATTTCCACTATTTTTTTTCAGTAAAAGGTTTGGAGATAACTAAAATATGTATAGTTTTGCGATTACATTTTTTGAGCGAGTTAACTTTAAATACATTTATTATGGATAAAAAAAGAGTTTACACCTTTGGTAATGGACAAGCTGAAGGAAAAGCAGACATGAGAAATCTGCTTGGTGGAAAAGGCGCTAACCTGGCTGAAATGAATCTAATCGGTGTTCCCGTACCTCCGGGATTTACAATCACCACAGAAGTTTGTAGCGAATATTATGAGTTAGGTAAAGATAAAGTAGTAGAACTGCTGAAAGCGGATGTTGAGAAAGCTATCGCCAACATCGAAAATCTGATGAATTCCAAGTTTGGAGATGTAGAGAACCCGTTACTGGTTTCTGTACGTTCGGGTGCCCGCGCTTCTATGCCGGGTATGATGGATACCATCCTTAATTTAGGTTTAAATGACGAAGTGGTGGAAGGCTTGAGCCGCAAGACCGGACGCCCCCGTTTCGCATGGGATTCTTACCGTCGTTTCGTACAAATGTATGGTGACGTGGTATTGGGTATGAAACCGGTGAACAAGGAAGACATCGATCCTTTCGAGGAAATTATCGAAAAAGTAAAGGAAGAAAAAGGTGTGAAGCTCGACAACGAATTGGAAGTGGAAGACCTTAAAGAACTGGTTAAACGCTTTAAAGTTGCTGTAAAAGAACAGACCGGACAAGATTTTCCGACCTGTGCATACGAACAACTTTGGGGTGCCATTTGTGCTGTATTCCGCAGCTGGATGAACGAACGCGCCATTCTTTACCGCAAAATGGAAGGTATTCCTGCCGAATGGGGTACTGCTGTAAGCGTACAAGCCATGGTATTCGGTAACATGGGTGATACTTCGGCTACCGGTGTTTGCTTCTCTCGTGACGCAGGTAACGGTGAGGATTTGTTTAATGGCGAATATTTGATCAACGCACAAGGTGAAGATGTTGTAGCCGGTATCCGTACCCCGCAACAAATCACAAAAATCGGTTCTCAGCGTTGGGCAGAACGTGCAGGTATTTCTGAAGAAGAACGCGTAGCCAAATATCCCTCTATGGAAGAAGCTATGCCGGAAATCTACAAAGAACTGGATGCCCTGCAGACCAAACTGGAAAACCACTATCGCGACATGCAGGATATGGAATTTACCGTACAGGAAGGTAAATTATGGTTCTTGCAGACCCGTAACGGTAAACGTACCGGAGCTGCCATGGTAAAAATCGCCATGGACTTGTTGCGCCAGGGAATGATTGATGAAAAAACAGCATTGGAGCGTTGCGAACCTAATAAATTAGACGAACTGCTTCACCCTGTGTTCGACAAGAAAGCGTTGAAAGAAGCGAAAGTTTTGACTCGTGGTTTGCCCGCTTCCCCGGGTGCCGCTACCGGTCAGATTGTGTTCTTCGCCGATGATGCTGCTAAATGGGCTGCCGATGGCAAAAAGGTGGTCATGGTACGTATCGAAACTTCGCCGGAAGACCTGGCAGGTATGGCCGTTGCCGAAGGTATCCTGACTGCACGTGGCGGCATGACATCTCACGCTGCGGTTGTGGCCCGTGGTATGGGTAAGTGCTGCGTATCGGGTGCTGGTGCTATCAATGTAGATTATAAGACACGTACCGTAGAAATTGAAGGTATTACTTTAAAAGAAGGTGACTTCATCTCTCTGAACGGTACTACCGGTGAAGTATATAAAGGTAAAGTGGAAACCAAAGCAGCCGAAGTTTCAGGCGATTTCGCTGCATTGATGGATCTTTGCAACAAATACACCAAGCTGAATGTCCGCACTAACGCTGATACTCCGCATGATGCGGAAGTGGCCCGCGCTTTTGGTGCTTCAGGTATCGGTCTTTGCCGTACGGAACACATGTTCTTTGATGCTGAAAAGATTGTCGCTATGCGTGAGATGATCCTGTCACCGGATGTAGAAGGACGTAGAAAAGCATTGGCTAAATTGCTCCCCTTCCAAAAAGCCGACTTCAAAGGTATCTTCAAGGCTATGGACGGATGTCCGGTAAATGTTCGTCTGCTCGATCCTCCTTTGCATGAGTTCGTTCCCCATGATGCAAAAGGTCAGGAAGAAATGGCTAAGGCAATGGGCGTAACCGTACAGGAAATCAAAAAACGTGTGGAAAGCCTGTGTGAACACAATCCGATGTTAGGTCACCGCGGCTGTCGTTTGGGTAACACCTATCCCGAAATCACAGAGATGCAGACTCAAGCGATTCTAGGTGCTGCAATTGAACTGAAGAAAGAAGGATATGATCCGCATCCCGAAATTATGGTTCCCTTGACCGGTATCCTGTATGAATTCGAAGCTCAGGAAAAGGTGATCCGTGATGCAGCAGCAGCATTATTTGAAAAAGAAGGTATGGAAATTCCGTTCAAGGTAGGTACCATGATTGAAATTCCGCGTGCTGCGCTGACAGCCAACCGCATTGCCAGCCGTGCAGAATACTTCTCATTCGGTACCAATGACTTGACCCAGATGACATTCGGTTATTCCCGTGACGATATTGCTTCTTTCTTGCCGGTATATCTGGAAAAGAAGATTCTGAAAGTAGACCCATTCCAAGTACTCGACCAAAATGGTGTGGGCCAGCTGATTGAAATGGCTGTAGATAAAGGCCGTTCAGTTCGTCCTGATTTGAAATGCGGTATCTGCGGTGAGCATGGTGGTGAGCCTTCATCAGTGAAATTCTGTCACAAAGTTGGTTTGAACTATGTGTCTTGTTCTCCGTTCCGCGTGCCTATTGCCAGACTGGCTGCGGCGCAGGCTGCAATAGAGGAATAATTCCCGAAATAATTGAAACTTAATAACAGGCTGTAACTCACTGCTTTTGCGGTAGTTACAGCCTGTCTTGCGCTTGGGCAGTTCGTACACTTGACCGCAAAAAATGAGCCGAATGCACGTATTTGCTTACTCTATGCTTACACCAAAATACCCGTTGCTTACACCTGCTTACACCAACTAAAAAAGGCTATGGCAGCAATAAAAATTAAAGGCTTATGACTACACTAAAAGCAATGGTACGGAAGCCAAGAACTGATGGCTTGTACTCTGTGTACATTAGAGTCGTACACAATCGGAAACCGGGTTATATCAAAACCCCGAAAATTGTTGATGCACATCACATCTCTAACGATGGTGAACCAACAGACCCCGTTGTTAATGAATATTGTGCAATGCTCATCCGGAAATACAGTGACCGGCTAAACAGAACAAACACTTCACTTTGGAGTGTAAAAGAAGTCATAGACTATTTGCTTGAGACAGATGAAGAAATCTGTTTCAGTGATTATGCAAAATTGCACATTAAGCAAATGCTTGTCGAGAACCGTGAGCGGACTGCCAAAAATTACAAACTTGCTGTAGCTCATCTTGAACGTTATATAGGAACAACACAAATAATGTTTAGTCAGTTAACAGCTAATGTGTTGAAAAAATGGATAGAAAGTCTAGCCAATACAAATCGAGCTAAAGAAATGTATCCCACATGTATCAGGCAGATATTTAAAGCAGCCATCACAGATTTAAACGATGATGAAAAAGGGATTGAAAAAATAAAATTCAATCCTTGGTTAAAAATCACCATTCCAAAATCTGACAGTACAGTTCAAAGAGCCATCAGTGCAGAGGCATGTAGGGAGTTTTTCAATCGTCCCCTACCTGCAACCAAAATGCTTTCTTCTCTTCCAGAACTTGGCAGAGACGTAGCACTCCTATCCTTGTGTTTGGGTGGAATAAATACCGTAGATATATTTGAACTTAAAAAAGAAAATTATAAGGATGGTATTATCGGATATAAAAGAGCAAAGACAAAGCATTGCCGGAAAGATGAAGCTTATATTGAAATGCGTGTAGAACCATTCATTCAGGCCACATTTGACAAGTATCTTTCAGACGATAATGACGAATATCTTTTCAAGTTCCATAAGCGTTACAGCAATCCGGACAGTTTCAATGCCAATGTAAACATTGGTATCAGAAAGATATGTGCCGATATGGGAATGAAGAAGGAGGATTACTACTGTTATTATACTTTTCGTCATACATGGGCTACAATTGCCCAAAATGACTGTGATGCCAATCTGTATGAAGTTGCTTTCGGCATGAACCATAGTCATGGACTGAATATAACAAGAGGCTATGTCAAGATAGACTTCACTCCTGCCTGGGAACTAAATGCCAAAGTGATTGACTTCATTTTCTTCAGCAGCAAGAAGAGCAAGCAAGGCAAGGCACGTGACTTCGAGACACCGGCAGACAAGATGTTCCGTATCACCAAAAAGATGATGATCTATGGCCGTGCATATTTCAAAGGTGACGTTATCGGTGAAATAACAGACATTGGTTTCAGTAATGTAGACCAGGTTATTGACAGACTAGTTGAACAGTTGCCGAAGGATATTCCTACCGGATGTATGGTTCAGTTCCGTCTTATGAACTGTGATTCCAAGAAGGAAGTTGTATATGAAAGAAGCAAAGGGAAAGGATTCATGTAATCGACAAACTGGAACAAACCATTAACGCAAAGGGAGGATTCTACTTATCTTTATCAGAACCGTACCATTTTCACTCATTGGTACGGTTCATCCTATTTGTCCGGTTGATTCCAGGGCATGATTTCACGGCCTATAATTATAGCAAAGACAAGTACAATAAGCTTACATATAAGTATGACAGTATTCTTTACCAGCCATACAGCCAGACGTATGACAATCCTCAAAAGCCAGAATATCAGTCTCAGGAGCAGCATACCGATAATAAGTACCGGCAGCAGATATATAATCAACAGCAGTTCAAACATAATGTGTAATATTTATGAGCACAAGAGCTTATTAATTATATAAATATACTAAAAATCAATGAGATACAAAAATTTGCACAACACTATTTTCTTGTTATTCGAGTAGATTTTTTACTGATTATCTGTGTTATATCACCATGATAACAAGGTATCTCCAGACTCTGAAAACAAGGTTATTCTGTCTGAATGTTTCTACAATACAAGTTCAGATAAAATAAGATTTCCCGATAGCCATTTCATCAGCTGAATCAGCTACAAGATTATATTTTCCCTTTTATTGGGATTCCAATAACTTAGATAATCAAGTTACTTTTACCATGCTATCATGGTATCGGGACTACATATTATATTGGATATAGGTTTTATGAGAACAATAACCATCTATCCCATATAACTACATCTTGTGTGTTTTTGAAACTTTGGTTTATTCAACCGAAGAATACGAAATATTATTTTCTGATTACCAAAATTAGTATAATCCAAAGATTAAATAATACCTGAAACTTCTGTTTCTGAATACATGTAAATTAGTTTCAAACGTCTTAAAAACTCTATATAACAATAATACGCTATATGGAGTTTCTTATATAACTGGTGCTACAGCTCATGGTAAGCAGGAATATGCCTCCAAAGAATTGTGTTGTTGATTTCGGTTTGCAACAGCTTTCTCCGGTAAATTTGGGTATAATAATCATTCCCGGAAGGCATCGTTCTGCCGTGCAGAGTTTTCCAAGCAAGTTGTACTTTTGTGGCCACAAAACTCCGTTTCATACTCACAAAAGTAACTTGCCGAATGCTGGCGCATCGGAGCGGATAGCCGCTGTTTCGCATGGCGAAAGAAGGTCCGGGAAACCTAACCACCAATGTATCCAAGCATGAAGAATCAGAGAACCAAGTACATCAAGGTCAGAATGACACCAGAGGAAGTACAACAGTTTAAGGAGAAATCTGCCTCCTATTCATCCGTGAGTCATTATATACGCTCGGCACTGGCAGAGTATTCAGATATCGGAACCAAAAGACAGCTTGAACTGATGAATGATTTGGGTTTGTTTTACCGGAAATATCAGAATGAACTTTCCTGGGCAGGAGGAAACCTTAATCAGTCGCTTAAACGTGCCAATGAGCTTGCGGTAGCCGGGTTACTCGCTCCCAGCTATATTCAGGAAGTTCTGTTACCGGTTATTCTTGAAACTCTGGAAACATTGAACCGAATAAAGAAAGACCTTGATTCTCTGACACAGAAAGCTGTCAGAATCTGAGTTATTAGTTACACGGTATTCAGTCATTTCAGATATTATTATTGTGTAACCGTAGATTAATGAACTTGAAGTATTTCGGTTTCTCAGTCACATAAACCATGATAATTAGAATTAAATATGATAGCAACCATATTACCGGGAAGCACGAACTTTCATGCTGTCGGTTACAATGAACATAAAGTCTCGAAAGGTGTTGCACAGCTTATCGAGATTCAGAATTTCGGTTCACTCGGAACATTTCACAAACCCACCCCGAGTGAACTGGTCGGTTATCTCCAGAAGTACAGTTCACAGAACAGCAGAATCAGGAAACCACAGTTTCATGTGGCCATATCATGCAAGGGACACGAAATGTCGGAAGATGAGTTGCTGGATTTTGCACACCAGTATCTCAAGGAAATGGGATACGGAGAATCTGGTCAGCCGTTGCTTGTTTACTCCCATTATGACACAGAGAATACCCATCTTCATATTGTCACTTCGAGAGTGGCACCTGATGGAAAAAAAATTCAGCACAGCCATGAGCGCAGACGTTCTCAGGAAGTCATTGACCGTATTCTTGGTAACGACAGGAAGAAGAAAACGGAAGATGACATTAATTTAGCCAAGCAATACACGTTCTCTTCATTTGCCCAATTCAAGTCTATAATGGTTTCCATGGGATATGAAACCTATCAGAAAGATGGAAATGTATTCATCAAGCATGGTGGAAAGGTTCAGAAGGAAATCTCTTTTTCTGAAATAGAAAGTCTTTTCAAGAGCGGTTATCGGGAAAGGGCCCGTTGCCGTCAGCTAAGAAGCATATTAAAGAAGTACCGTGATGTAAGTTCCAACAAGGCGGAACTACAGAAGGAACTGAAAACGAAGTTCGGTATTGACATTGTGTTCTTCGGCAAGAAGGATACACCATACGGATATATGCTCGTTGATCATGCAAACAAGACCGTCATTCATGGTGCAAGGGTGCTGGCTGTAGAGGAACTTCTGGACTTTACTACTCCTGAAGAACGGTTCAATCGGATTGAGGACTATATTGACCGGTTACTGACACTCAATCCGAAGATTACCCAGGGTGAAATATACAGTAAAATCAGGAAGCAGCGTGCCTATATCAAGAAAGGCATCATCTATTTTGATGGCCAAAGCCGTCCGTTGAAACCTTTTATGGCAGAAGCTATCGACCGTAACAACCGTATAGCCATGGTAGAAATGTTCAGTCCGGCTACTGAGGCTGAACGGGATTTGCTTTGTAAGATTTTCAAGGTTTCCCGGATAGATCTGGTAGATTTGTCTTTGGAAAGAACACACTACTACATTGATGCTGTGAATCGGTTGCGTAAGATATTCAATGATGATACAGTAACCTCCATCAGAAGCCGACTGCATGAAGAAGGTTTTACTATCCGTCAGGAAGAGGATGCAACTTATGCTATAAATTTCAGGCAACACATCATTATAAATCTCACTGAAGAGAACTTCAATCTTGAACGGTTAAGGAAACAGCCGGTAAAACAAATTGAACGACATAGATACCTGCAACCAACTAAACCTTCTTCACGTTTCTTTGGCAAGGCCAAGCTGCGTGATGCTGGTGGTAGCAGTCATAGTGAGAAACGTGAATGGGAAGTTGGTTTGAAACAGAATTATGATGATATTGATGATATATATTCTATTAAAAGGTAATTTTGTTCTAAATTCTAAACTGAAACATTATATTTTTGTTTATTTTTCTTCTTTATCAAGCATTTTATATAATGTTTGATATATATATCCAGAAAAGAATGTAACAACAAATGCCTGAAGTAAAAATATAAGACGAATTAAAATATGTGTTTTATTTCCCGTTATATTAGGATTGAATATATTGTATATAACAAAATCTTCAAATGAAATAACTAATTCATTTTCTAATATAGTATTATATTCTTTTATCACATTTTGGTACATCTCTATTTTTGCATGAACTAGTAAACGAAAATCACTTACATTAATACTATCATTTATTTGCATATCTTTTAATACTTCCTGACTTGTTGGATGAGATATGTGTCCACCTTCATTGTTTAAAAAAATGCCTATTTCATCTGCGTCGTACAATCCGTTATCAAAGTAGATACCATTAGATCCAGCTCCTACAGTTTGTATTTTATAAACTTTTATTTCTATAGTATCACCATTTATAATGGTATAATAAAAATCATCCCCAGAATTACTGTATCCTATAGATTTCTTGTTCTTTAACTCTTCATAAATAGAATTATAAGTATTCAAATATCCCTCGCAATATGATATCCTTTTTTTTATATTGTTGATTTCATCTTTAGTAGAATCTTTTATATAACTACTTTCTATATTGAATTTATCTTGATTATTTATGTAAATTAAGTATTCAATAGACAACAAAATAAAAAATGACAAAGCTAAACAAGATACACTGAATATTATTTTCAATTTGTTTGAAAGAGCATTTGATACTCTATTTCTCCAATATTTTATCACGATAATTAATATTAGAGATAACACAAATAAAAAAAAACTCGTAGCAATATTACTATATAAAAGGCTATATTTAAATACTGGATATTTACAATCAAATATGAGTAAAAATAATACAATCATTAATAGAACTACTAATACAATACATATAATTTCTACTAAAAAATATAATTTATAATTGGTAAGTTTCATTTGTTTTATTTATTTAAAGTTGGAGCATTTATCTTTAGATTTCCTTTGTTAGTCATAAACTTAAATTTAAATAATACTTTACAATATTTAAAATTCAATCAAATTATATATTTTCTCATTTTATTTTGTTATATCCTTATCATATAAGAAAAAAAATAAAAGCAATATATTAATTCAATACATCATTAAAGTCAATTTAAAGAATCAGATTTTGCAGACTTTTTATTTACTGTTTGATGCATAGAAAAGTTTTGTTGATAATTATAGTAACTATCCAGTTTATTTATTTTTTCTTCATCTTTATACTTTTCTATTTCTTCTTGAACAATTTTTTTTATTTTTTCTGTATCATTATTATTATAAAATTGATTCCAAATTAAAAACACAGTTATCAAACTTGCTATTAAAATACTTACGTATTTTATAATGTCATATTTTTTGTTATGTTCTGTATTAGTATTCTTTTGATTATTTATATTTAGAAATTGGATAAGTTTTATACAATCATCAATATAAGTTCCTATATTTCCAGAAGATAAATTAGCATTGTCTTTTATATTTTGTTTTGTAACTTTATTATCACTATAAAGTTCTTCATTATATGAAATGTTACTTGTAATATTGAATTTATTTTTTGTTTTATCATTTAAATCTAAATTAAAATCTTCTAAAATTCGGTCTATGGCTCCTCTTACTGTATCATAAGTCATTAATGATGTTAACAGAATCAATGTAAAACTAACTATAAGAGAACCAGACTGTTCTTGATAATTAGTAATTATAGGAATTTCTGCTCTTATATTTCTGTAAATCTCCTGATTAAAAAATCGAATAATATATTGTTTTAGGATATTGGATTCTACAGTGCCTATTTGATCTTCTAAGCACGATTCAATTTTACGATGTAATGTATACATATCTGAATTTTCATGATTAGATTCAGATATACGAATCAAAATATCAAATCTATATATATTCATCTTATTAAAATTTTCCATAAATTATAATTTAAAACATTTATATTAATATCTCTATACTTTCTAGCAAGTAAATATTTGAAGAACAATTAAATCCTTTCTGATTTAATATAAGTATCTAATTTATTTTCATCTATATGGTTCTTTTATTATACTAAACTTATTTTTTGCAAAAATAAATCTAACTATCAACAATAACAACTTTCAAAAACAATATTTTATTAAGTAAAATATAACATTTGAATATGTTTAATAAGCGCTTCTTAATCGTTAGAAATCATAAGAAAACAACTTAAAATCCAAGTTACTATAATAGGAATCAGTATATATTCCCAATTCTACTTTTTTTAACACGTTTTCTGTCATTTAATGAAATAATAGTGTGTCTTTATTTAAGATATTATTGACTATTAATTGTAACTTTTTTTGGTATAGACAATTAAGAAATTCAGGTTTATCTTATCAGAATATTTCAGTTTATTCAACCGAAATCACAAATGTGTTGTACATTTCTTATCAATAAAACTTGGTTAATACATTTGTCACAAAATCAATCAATATTTGAAATGATACAGACTCCAGTTATAGTGACATTTGCCAATCAGAAGGGAGGTGTAGGAAAGACTACCCTTTGCATCACCTTTGCCAACTATCTGGTAACAAAGGGTGTAAAGGTTGTAGTGATTGACTGCGACTTCCAGCACTCCATCATGAAATGCCGTAAGGCTGACATCAGAAAATACGGCGAACAGGAAATGCCATATGAGGTATGGGCATACGAAGCCAACGATAAGGCAATGATGACTTCACTAATGGAGAAACTTCACAATGATCCTGAAATTGACGTTGTTCTGATTGACACACCAAGCAGTCTGAAAGCTGAAGGGCTGGTACCAATATTTGTAAACTCAGACATTATCGTTGTCCCATTCCATTATGACCTGGTAACAGTCCCGTCCACAGCCAGCTTCCTCATGTTTGTTGACCGTCTGAAAAAGGCTGTCGGTGAAAGGATGAAAGCCAGACTCTTCATCATTCCCAATTTGAATGACGGAAGAATCGGCAAGCGTTCCGAACTGCTTATCTGGGACAATGCAAGGGATACCTTCTCCAACTATGGGTATGTTACAGCAAAGATTCCCAAACGTGCGGATATGGAACGTTTCAGTACCATGGCAGCACTGGATATGCAGGCCGCTATCGTTACACCAGTCTTTGACAAGGTCTATCAGAGTATCTTCGATACACTTCAACCGATAAGGGAAAAAGAACTCAATGGCATACAGCTGACGGAAAATCTGAATCCCAAACCTAAGAAGAAAAAGAAGGCACAGCCGTCTGATGAAGCTTCACAGGTCAGTAACGAAAATCAGAATAAAGAACCAAAATAATCAGTAAACTTCAATAACCATAGCACTATGAGTAAGGATATACCGGGAATAGATGACCTGACAAGAGGTATCAATGATTCAGAACTTATTTTGACGCAAGATTCCGCAGAAACGCAGGTTGAGCAAAGAGAAAATAATAATGAAGTACAAAAAAAGGATATTGTTGTTTCCCTTTCGGATACTGGATGCTGGGATGACTTCATGGAATTCCTGCAATCGGACAGTTCAGGAACAGACAAAACAGAAAGACTTGTCTGCAAACTCGACCGTGACCTTGCGGATTCACTTGATGACTGCGATATACATGGCAGGTGCCGCTCTGACCTGGTGAATGCCATTGTAAGGGCATTCTTCAAGTCCTACCTGCCACGTCTGGCAGAATACAGAAGGGAAAAGAAATCTTTGTTTAACAGTTACAATCTATAGGATATGAAAAAGACAGACTGGACTGACAGGATGCTGGCCGCTCTTGTCGAACTGTATCCGGTAGAGACCACGGCCTATACAGCTGCCGTTCTCAATCTGAGCGAATCAACCGTCAAGCTGAAAGCCCGTGAACTTGGACTTGTAAAAATGGCCAAATCCAGATGGATGGAGCGTGCCGACTATATCAGAAACCATTTCCAGGAGTGTTCCTTCTCTGAGATAGGGAAAGCTCTCGGCATTACCCGGATGAGTGTCGGACGCATAGCCGCTGCAATCGGACTGAAACGCAGCAGTGAAAAGAAACACCTGATTTCCTCACGTATCCGTACCCAGATGGTAAAGAGGGAAAGACGGCGTATCGTCTTCGGACTGGAACCTGTAACCGGTATCCGTGTCATTTCCAACAGGGCAAAGGTAAGGATACGTTCCAACATGAAGTCAAACGGATACATCATCAGTGAGGAACACAACGTGATTTATTATACCGGCACTACGGAACGCAGGGAACGTCTGGAAAGCCGGGGTATCAGACTGGGACTGCATATCCTTCCGCTTCCGCAGGACAGTTCCGCCCTTTCTTCCAACATTATATTACAACAGCCATGCAGTACGGACAGATAGTATTCCTTCTCTTCGTGGCAATGGTATTCTATTATGCGGCAATGATTTTCATGGACTTCCAAAGGGCAAAGGTTGCACAGAATGCCGAGCAGGACAGCCATAAAGAAGAGGACATAGACATATCGGAAGAGGCACGAAGCTTCAGGCCGATAAGAATAAACCGGGATGAACCTGAATCCAAAGAACAAAGTTCAGAACAGAGTAATACGGAAAATCCCGAATCAAATAATGAAAGTAATAATTCTGACGGTACAGAGAAATCTGCATCCAAATCAGAATCTTCCAGACACGTTTACCGGGAGGCCATCATGACTGACGGCATTCTGGTTGAGAATATCATACAGGAAATAAACCGGCTGGCAGAGACCGGCACCAGTGACCTCGGTGCCGTTATCTTCAGCTGTGAAAATGCCTGACATATATACCGTTCCTTTAGTGACATCTGTTTCTTTGGCGATGAAATCCTTTAACAATTTTCAGAAATGCAGATAATAAAGAAAAATGCCCGGAATCTTACGGAGCGTTTCATCGGTTCAAGTTTTGGACAGAAGTGTGTGGTGGCGGCCATTGCACTTGTTATTTCCACATCCAATGCAATGGCAGGAAGCAAGGGTGCAGCTGGTTTTACCAAGGCCACTCAGGAAGTCAGTTCCTACCAGACTCCGGTATCGAACCTGATGAAGGCCATTGCAGCCGTTATCGTTCTGGTCGGTGCCTTCAATGTCTATTTCAAGATGCAGAACGGAGACCAGGACGTGAAGAAGACCATCATGCTTACCATCGGAGGCTGTATTGCATTCATCGCACTTTCGGAAGCTCTTCCGCTGTTCTTCCAGTAATCCTTTCCCGGCATGACAATGAATCAGGAAGGTTACCCTGTGTTCAAGGGATTACAGAAACCGCTGGAGTTTATGGGCATACGCGGCCGTTTCCTCACTCTGGCAGCGGCAGCCATAGGCGTATCATTCGTAGGCTTCATCGGTTTCTCAATCGCCTTGGGAAAGGTTGCAGGATTCATAGCCATGATGGTCATGGCACTGGTGGGACTGATAACAATCTACATCAAACAGCGTGGTGGACTCCACAACAAGAAAAGGGCAAGAGGTATCTATATCTACAGAAGCCTGAGAAAAGAACAGTAAATCACTTTATACAGTATGGCACACAAAAGGAAAAGAATATTTGACGGACTCTATGCGCAGCTGGAGGAGACGGACGGCAATGTCGTGCTGTTCTCGGCCAGGGGCGAGCCGTCAGTTATCTTCGAGATAACCAATCCGGTCCAGCAGCTATGTACGGATGCGCAGCAGTACATGCTGTTTCATGACGTGCTATCCAATATCCTTCAGACTATCGGTGAGGGATATGCACTGCAGAAGCAGGATATTCTGTGCAGACAGGCATATCACCATGACGTGCCGGACGATGCGGAGTTCCTGACAAGGAGTTATTTCAGATACTTCGAGGGAAGGGAGTTCACAGAGATAAGGACTTTTCTTATCCTCACTCAGGAGGCTCAGAGAAGCCAGTTCATCCAGTATGACCCGAAGAGATGGCTCGATTTCCATTCCAAGGTATCAAAGACGGATGATATTCTGACTGAAAAGCATATCCGGCACAGAAAGCTCGGCAAGGAGGAAGTCAGCGAGTACTGCCACCGTTTCATGGCATTCCAGTTCCGGCACGGACCCTTCTCGATGACCAACTTCAAGGCTTCGGACGAATATCTCAGGACAGGTGGCCGGATTATCCGTTCCTATCCGCTGGTGGACATTGACGAGATAAACCTGCCTTCCATGGTAAAGCCGTACACGCAGATGAACATCAACGGATACGGAATTGCTACAGACCTGCTTTCTTTCCTTACCGGCGTCCCCTACTCGGACTGTGTGGTGTTCAACCAGGTCATTCAGATACCGGGACAGAGGAAGCTGCTGCGTAAGCTTCAGGCCAAGGCGAAGCGTCACGGTTCCATGCCGGACCCGAGCAACCGTATTGCCAAGGCTGACATTGAGGAAGTGCTGGACAGGCTGGCCGTTGACAGTACCATGCTTGTGTACTGCAACTTCAACATTCTGGTGAGCTGTCCGCCTGACAAGGTTACTCCGGTAACTTCCTTTCTGGAGACCAAACTGTACGAGTGCGGCATCATGCCGTCAAGGACGGCCTACAACCAGCTGGAGCTTTTCATGGACAGTTTTCCCGGTAACGGCTATGCTTTCAACCCGGACTATGACCTGTTCCTGACACTTTCGGATGCTGCACTTTGCTTTTTCTTCAAGGAGCATCTGAAGGAGTCTGAGGATACACCGCTGACCACATACTACACCGACCGTCAGGGACTGCCTGTCTGTATCGACATTACCGGCAAGGAAGGCAAAAGGAAGATGACGGACAATGCCAACTTCTTCTGTATCGGTCCTTCAGGTTCCGGCAAGTCCTTCCACATGAACAGTGTGGTACGTCAGCTGCTGGAACAGAATACGGATGTGGTCATGGTGGACACGGGTGATTCCTACGAAGGTATATGCGGATATTACAAGGGTACATACATAGCCTACTCGAAGGAGAAGCCCATTTCCATGAATCCGTTCAAGGTCACGAAGGAGGAGTATGAACTTAATTTCGGTGAGAAGAAGAACTTCCTCAAATCGCTGATATTCCTGATATTCAAGGGCAACGCATTTCCTACAAAGATTGAGGACATGCTAATAAACCAGACCATCGTGGAATATTATGAAGCCTATTTCAATCCTTTTGAAGGGTTCAGCGACAGTGAGCGTGAGACATTGAGACAGAAACTGCTGGTAGCCGCCAAGATGGAGGATGACTATGAACAGTTCACGCACAGCATGGAGGACATCGACAGGCAGATAAACACGGAAGAGGTTCAGGAGAAGGCTGAAAGCCGTGCCCTGCTGCTGCCTTCCGAAGTACGCCGTCTGAAGCTTATCCGACAGTGCCGTTCACTGACCGCCCTGATCAATGATGAAGCGGCTACAGAATCGGAAAAGGAACGTGCACTTGCCATCATAGAAAAATACAAAAGGGAACTTTATAACAATTCCATGCTGATTAAGATAGACAGGCAGATTGACCACATGGAGGAACAGAAGCGCAGGCTGAAGGTTCAGGAACTCTCGTTCAATTCCTATTACGAGTTTGCTCTGGAACGCATTCCGCAGATTACACAGTTGGAGAAAATCAGTTTCAATATACATGACTTTGCGGCCATTCTGAAACAGTTCTACCGTGGCGGCGAGCTGGAGATGACGCTGAACTCCGACCTGGACATTAACCTGTTTGACGAGCGTTTCATTGTGTTCGAGATTGACAAGATAAAGGATGATCCGGTGCTTTTCCCGATTGTGGTACTGATTATCATGGACGTGTTCCTGCAGAAGATGCGTATCAAGAAGGGACGGAAGGCTCTTATCATTGAAGAGGCATGGAAGGCAATTGCTTCACCTACCATGGCGGAATATATAAAGTATTTGTATAAGACCGTCCGGAAGTTCCACGGAATAGCCGGTGTGGTTACACAGGAACTTAATGACGTGATTGACTCCCCTATTGTGAAGGAGGCCATCATCAACAACTCGGATGTGAAGATTCTGCTTGACCAGACCAAGTTCAAGGACAGGTATGAGGATATTGCAGCCATTCTGGGACTCACTGACATACAGCGTCAGCAGATTTTCACCATCAATGCGCTGAACAACCATGAGGGAAGAAGCTACTTCAAGGAGGTGTGGATTTGCCGGGGACAGCACTCGGATGTGTATGGCGTAGAGGAAGCACCGGAATGTTACTGGGCATACACTACAGAACGTACAGAAAAGGAGGCACTGAAAATTTATCTTGCCCGGTACGGTACGCTGCAGGAGGCCATCACCCGTATTGAGGAAGACCGCAAGGCGGATGGAGGGCTTCTGTATCTGGAGTTTGCAAGAAAAGTCAACCAACATCAAAAAGTTATGTCACTATGGTAAGAACAGTATTAAGAATCATATCGGTTATAATGCTTTCTGCATTTGTATGTATTAATGCACATGCTGCCTGGAGAATCGTATTCGACCGCAACTGTCTGAAGATTGTCATGGCCAATACCGCTTCACAGAAGCTTATCGAGGAACAGCACAACCAGCGTGTGGATACCATTGCAGCCAAGAAACAGAAGGTGGAACTCTATACGGTGAGTATGGCTACCATGAAGGAACTATACAAGCTGAGTATGGAGAACATATCCGGTTTCGGGACTGAAAGTCTTTATTATAAGGAAATAGGCCTGTGCGCTCTGGATATTCTGCGAAATGTTCCGGTACTTGTCAGTACGGTAAACAGGGCCAAATTTTCAAACAAGCTGCTCTGTCTGAACGAACTCGGCAATCTTGTAGCGGAAACCCAGCAGCTGGTCGGCAACTTCGTCAATATTGTGAACAATGCCAGGATTCCCAATCCGTTGCAGGGACAGGCAACTGCAGAAAAAAAGGATGACGGCTACAACCTGCTGGACAGGTATGAAAGGCTGACACTGGCCAACAGCATCTATACTGACCTGAACAGGATACGCTACAAGGTGGAAGGGATGGTTCTGATGGCACAGTATGCCACTGCAAACGACCTCTTCTTTGCCATAGACCCGGAAGGATGGGCAAATGTGGTGACCATGAAGAATCATGTGGGGAATCTTGTACAGGACTGGAACGGCCTGGTTGCTTCAAATTATTAACCCTTAATATGTATGTGTCTGTCATGAAAATCAGAAATATAAGTATCATATCAGCCGGTATTATAATGCTGTTGCTGCCTGTAAATGCTTCTGCTTTCATAATACCCAAAGACCTGCCGACTATCGAAGCACTCATAGCCCTGCACAAGGCCATAAAGAAGGACGAGGACAAGGCTCTGACAAGAGTGGCCACAAGCTATGGCGAGCAGTCGCTCATTGAGAAGGGTGCGGAAAAGTTCAATGATGTCCGTACCACTCTGGATACAAGGCTGAACAATGCCTATTCGTACCTGGTGCTGGCCGGTGCCATTTCTTCAACGGCCAACTCACTGTATCAGCTGGTAACGGAATACAAGGACTTTACCGGTAATACTTTCAGTCATGTATCGAAGAAGCCTTTCGTGGCCTGGTATTATGCCGATGCCAACGTGGCAATATCAAGGGAGATACAACACTGCTACAGACTGTATGCAACCGTGGCCGCTTCGGGTATAAACCTGATGAAGGCTTCCATGGATGAGAAACTGAATCTGGTAATGACACTGAAGGCTTCCATCGACAGGGCAAGGTACATCATAGACAATGCCAATCTGTACTGTTTCCTTGTCACGGACTGCGGATGGAAGCCGGACTATATCTGGGAGATACTGAACTCCAATGTGAAGAATGAGATAGCTGAGCGTGTAATCAACAAATGGAATCAGGGATATGCAGGTTAGAATTATGTTATTGTGCCTGTTCTGTATGGCAGTTTCAGGTACAGTTACTGTTGCCAATGCCCAAAGCATAGTCAGTGACAGTGAAAAGCAGAAGCAGTGGAAGTCAATGGAGAACGGTCCGTGGGATTTTGCTCCGGACTGGTATTACTTTTTCCTGCACAAGAAATATTCCGGTGCGGAAATGTACTGGAAATGGGACTGGTTCAATTCCGGATTCCGTGTCCGTTTCAAGGAACCCAAATCTGATGTGAAACGTATCATGCCAGTACGTGTGACTGCCGAAGAGACGCAGAGGCAGAAAATCAGGAAAGTGGAGAGTGAGCGCAAATATATCGAGGAACTGTATAAGGAAGAACTGGCAAGGGAGGCTGACAGAAATGTTGACCTGATGTATGCCACTTACAAGGACGAGTTCAACCGTATGCAGGACTGTATCACGGACGGACTTCTCTACTGTATGCAGAAGAGTGACGGCAAGTTCCGCTATCAGGTGGACGAGCTGAGCCGCCAGAATGAAATACTCTGTGCGGATATAGCCTATATACACAAAACCGGTGTCGGCTATGGACTGGAGAACGCCAAGCGGCAGAAGGCATACGAGGAAGCCAAATTCAGGATGGCAGAACTGGTCAACAGGACTGCACACCTTTGTGCCGTTGCCGCTACACACTATTAAAAAAGAAGTAAAAACAAATAACATTTTAAGATATGGATTTATTGTTTATTCCGCTGACAATAGGACTTCCGGCTATTGACGAAAGTCTGGAAAAACTGCTGACGGCCATGGAGACATTTCCCAATGTGGCCGTTCTCGGTGATGCCGTTTCAATGGCAAAGGCTCTCGGTCTGTGTCTGGCCCTGTGTGTCGGTTCATACGAATGCTGGATGATGATGCTCGGAAGGCGTGGTATGGATGTCATGAAGCTGTTGCGCATCATCGGCATTTCCCTGTGTATTTCATCCTCTTCATGGATATGCTCGGCTCTGCAGGTTCCGGGAAAGAGTCTGGAATCCGCTACATGGGCTATGGCCAAGGCAAAGAACAAGGAAGTGGCGGCCTTCGAGCTGAAGGTGGCACAGAAACAGAGTGAATATCTTGACAGGCTGAGAACCGTGCAGGACTCAATAGCCACGGCAAAGCAGGTAGCTGAAATCGGTCAGGATGCAGCCTGGTGGGACAAGCTGATATATAATGTGGAGAATCTGGGCTCGACCATCAACAACTACGCACAGAGGGCTGCCGTGGCGGCTGAGACGAAGGTCAGTGAATGGATAAACGATGTAATACGCTTTGTCGGGGAACTGATTTTCCAGATGTCGTATTACGGGATGCTCGTGGCACAGAGGATTTTCATGGCCATCATGATGATATTCTGTCCGATTATGTTTGCTCTCTCGCTGGCACCGCCATGGAACTCGGCCTGGAGCCAGTGGATGTCCAAGTTCCTTTCCCTTTCGTTATGGGGATTCGTGACCTATATGTGTATCTATTATATAGACTTCATCCTTCTTTATAACCTGCAGCAGGATCTGGTGGCATACGACCATCTGCTTCATGGCTCGGTAAACTCCTGGGAACAGATCGGCGCACTGGGACTGCAGGGAATAGGCTCCAACTGTATGTATGCCATGGGGATGCTCGTGGGTGCCTATATCATACGCTTCGTTCCTGAAGTGGCTTCATGGCTGATTCCGGGAGGTGTAAGTTCGGGTACGGGTTCCGTTGCCGGTTCGGCTGCAATGGGCATCACTTCGGCTGCAGGTGGTATGGCCGGAAGTATGGCAGGTTCAACCATGAAGGGAGCCGGTTCGGCTGTCAAATCATTAGTCAAATAACTTCAAATCTTTTTACAATATGCTTATTGAATCCCTTGCACAGAAAACCAGACTGGCCATGATGACGGTATTTGCGGTAATCGGAGGCTGCACCGTCATCTGTGCCTTTACTGTCTGGTGCTGCATTTCCCTTGTCAACGAGGAAAGGCAGCAGATTTATGTACTTGACGGAGACATTCCGTTTCTTGCCGAGCGTGCACGGCTGGAAGCCAACTTCACCATGGAGGCCAAGGCGCACATACAGCTGTTCCACCAGTATTTCTTCAACCTGCCGCCCGACAACGACTATATCAAATGGACGGTAGGGAAAGCGATGTATATGGCTGACGGAACTGCACTGAAACAGAAACAGGCCATGGACGAGAACGGTTTCTACTCGGACATCATTTCCTCTTCGGCTGTCTGCACCATCATGTGTGACTCCATTCAGTTTGACGAACATGAAAGGAAGTTTACCTACTACGGTACGCAGCTTATCAAGCGCAGGACCAGGGACATCAGACGCTCGATGGTGACAACCGGTTACATCGAGTCCGTACCGAGGACAAGGAACAATCCGCACGGTCTGCTCATTACCGGCTGGAGGACTCTTGAAAACAGGGATTTGGACTATTGATAAGCTGACATTATGAAATCAATCAGAAAAAAGATACAGGAAAGCCGTCTGAAAACGCATCTGCTTATCAGGTCGTGGTTGCAGCCAAGGCTGGGTGTCATCGGTACAAGATACCGTCTGTCCGCAAGGATAAGACTGGCCAACAGATGGGCGGCAAAGCATCCGAAAGCTACATTCGCAGGTGTGGCAGGGACACTGCTTCTGCTACTTGTAAGTACCGTTGCCATAGATTCCGGCAACGGGAAACAGAGTGAACCGGATGTCAGTTCGATAGCCGCAATGGAACCGGTGTTTCAGGGATTCCGTACCATACAGGCAAACAAGAACACTCACCGCAGTGTATTGACGGACTTGACGGTGAAGGGACAGTTACTGCGTCATGAACTGGACTCCATGATTGCCATACCAGTAAAGAGCCGTGAGGATTCCTTGCGGATCATCCTCAAATACCGGCAGCTGGAAAATATAGTCAAATCCATTAAAAAACAATGATAACCCATGATTAAGATTAATTTCAAACAGCCCAAGTATATCTTTCCGCTGGTCATATTCGTTCCGCTGTGCGCACTGGTATACTTTGTGATGCAGACTTTCTCCGGCGGTGAGGAGACTGCCGGAGCGGTTGCTACAGACCGTATCAACATGGAACTTCCCCAGGCCAATGCCGAGGAAGCCGGAGACAAGATGTATGAGATGTCCAGACGTTTCGGTGACGAGGATGCCTTCACAGCCGTAAGCGGTATCGGGGAAGAAGAACAGAAAAAGGAGGAACTGGAACACGGCTACAGCGAGGAAGAGCTGAACCGTCTGGATGCAGCTGAAGCTGAAAGACAGCGACAGCAGAGAGAACTTGAAGAACTGGAGCGTTCCCTTGCAGAATCAAGAAAGCATATCAATGCATATGCTTACGGGAACGGTCCTTCAGGAAACAGTGAAACGGGTTACGGAGGTATGGGATATTCCTCACAGGACGAGTTTGCACGTGACCTTGAAGAGATTCAGCGAAGGAGCTATGAACGGCAGAAGGCCATTGAAAGCGGACTGGGTATCAAAGACCCGGAAGCAGAGGAAGCGGAAAGAAAACACAGGGCTGATTCCATAGCTAAAGTACGTCAGGAGGAAAGGGAACGCAACCGTCCGAGTCTGGTAATCAAGTCCGATGACACCAATGCCGACAGGTTCAATACGGTTACTGCTCCGGATGAATTTGCCGAAAACAAACTGATTCGTGCCATGATTGACCAGACTACAAAGGCGCATGAAGGTACACGTCTCCGGTTCAAGCTTCTGGATGATGTGACGGTAAGCGGCACAAGACTGAAAAAGGGAACTTATCTCTATGGTACAGTGACAGGTTTCGGACAGCAGCGTGTCAGGGCTTCCATAACCAGTATTCTTGTCGGCGACAGATTCATAAAGGTTAAGCTTTCGGTTTTTGACAATGACGGTATGGAAGGCTTCTATGTTCCTGAATCGGCTTTCAGAGATTTTATGAAGGATGCAGGTTCCAATACGGTACAGCAGAATATCAGTTTTGAATCCAGTGACGGTTACGGTACAGGTATTTCTACGGAGGCCATTGCTCTCCAGTCACTGCAGAACATGTATAACTCTGCAACTTCTGCCATATCTTCCAATATCAGAAAGAACAAGGCGAAAATCAAGTACAATACCATTGTTTATCTGATAAACTCGGAGGATGCACGCTGATATATCTGAGAAAATTATAGTAACATTTTAATATTCCAATATGAAAACCAGAATTTTTCTGATAATATGCCTTATCACAGGCATAGCCGTACATCTGTCGGCCAACGAGAAGATATACATCAACCGGGAAGTGACCACGCATATTGTAATGCCGGAGGACATCAAAATGGTGGATATTTCCACTACTAAAATTATAGGCAACCAGTGTACAGACAATATCGTCCGCATCAAGCCTTATCTGGAGAATGATTCCATATCGTCTGAAGGTTACAGCGAAAATGAACTGCTGGGTACACTCACCATTATCGGTGAGCGTCATATTGCCCAGTATGACATACACTATACCGAATCACCGGATTGTGCTTCTACCATCTACAATGTATCCTACAATGAGACGCAGTCCTATATCAATCCGGAGGTTTCCATGCCGATGGCCGAGATTGCACGATATGCCTGGGCTGTATATGGAAGCAGGAGAAAGTTCAACCAGATTGTATCAAACAAAAACGGAATCAGGGCATACATCAACAATATCTATTCCATCGGTGACTATTTCTTTCTGGACTATACGCTGAAGAACAAGACCAGGATTGCATACGACATTGAGGAAATTAGGGTAAAACTTACTGACAAAAAGGAGACAAAGGCAACCAACTCACAGACAATAGAGCTTACTCCGGTATTCTCCATGAACAACACCCGTAAGTTCAGGAAAGACTACAGGAACGTGCTTGTGATTCCGAAGCTCACTTTCCCTGAAGAAAAGGTGCTCCGTCTGGAGATTTCCGAAAACCAGATAAGCGGACGTGTGGTGGTACTCACCATCGAGTATGAGGACATTCTCAATGCGGACGGCTTCGACTCGGATATTCTGGACGGTGCCGACTATTACCCCTACTATTATATTGATCATTCCATAAAGAGATAGGCCATGAAGAAGATTCTGTTCATTCTGTTTTGCTCGGTTGCATTCATCGGTGCATCGGCACAGACCGGAAAGGTTTCCGTCAATGCCGGATTCCTTTTTCCAAGTACGCTGAATGCCACTTTGGGTTATGAGTATCCGCTTTCATACGGAAATGCGGTCGAAGTATATGGTGAGGTCGGGAATCACTGGCAGAAGCCTGTATGTCACAATTTCTGGAAAGGTTATTTCTGGGATGGCGGTATGGTTTACAAGCACCGTCTGGCAAGGTACAAGAACGGCATGATGCGCCTTCGTCTGGGGCCTCAGTTCGGTGCGGTACAGAAAAAGTTCTTCTTCGGACTGGAGGCCGGATTTGAATACAGCTATGTGTTCCGCAGCGGACTGGAGTTTTCAATAATCCAGAAGAACAATGTGAACTTCCTGCATGGGGATACCTTCCGCAACGGTCTGCTGTTGGGTATAAAGGTTCCATTTTAGTAAATTCATATACAGTTAGAGCGTATGGCATTTGAGGAGACAAGGGAACAACAGCAGATGTACAACTATTTCAGGAGTTGCATCTATATCTTTCTTATTATTGAAATCATCATGAATCTGCCTGTTACGGCAGACAACAGGGTTACGCAGTTCGTACTAGACCTGCTGGCACGGTTCAGGGTATTCAATTCCGTATCGGGATGCAAGGTGGCCGAACTGATATGCATCTGTATTGTCTGTATCGGTACAAAAGCAGAAAAGTCCCTGAAGTTCAATATAAGGACAATGGTCATATATCCGGTACTGGCCGGTCTGACACTTGTGGGGCTTTGTTTTGTATTTCATGGCATGAACTTTGGATTCAGCTGGCTGGGATTTCCGGCCAACCGTCTTCTGTATGCGGTGTGTTCGGTAGTGGGTACCATGCTGGTGCATCAGGGACTGGACGGGATTGCCAAGTATTACAACTACAAGGTTGGTGAGGACCGTTTCAACTTTGAGAACGAATCGTTCCAGCAGTCGGAAACGCTGGTCAGCAATGATTACTCGGTGAACATTCCGATGATATACTACTGGAAGAAAAAGATGCACAGGGGATGGATCAACATCATCAATCCTTTCCGTGGCACGATTGTACTGGGTACGCCGGGTTCGGGTAAGTCTTTCGGTATCATTGACCCTTTCATCAGGCAGCATTCAGCAAAGGGATTTGCCATGATGGTATATGATTTCAAGTATCCTACACTGGCCAGGACGCTTTTCTACCAGTACTGCAAGAACCGTAAGGCAGGGAAACTGCCACAGAACTGCGGATTCCGTACCATCAACTTTACCGATGTGGAATACTCCAACCGCATCAATCCGATTCAGCGGAAATATATCCCGGATCTGGCTGCCGCTTCTGAAACGGCGGCTACCCTGCTGGCCTCACTCAATAAGGGAGGTGGAGAGAAGAAGGGCGGATCGGAAGCCTTCTTCACCAACTCTGCGGAAAATTTCCTGGCTGCCATCATCTATTTCTTTGTGAACTTCCATCCGGTCGGATTCAGGAACGGCAGGAAACTGAAGCGTTTCATATCACTGGAGGGAAAGAAGCTGGAGATTGTCATACGCAACTGGGATGACTTCAATGCCATCGACAAGGACGGCAATGTGGTTCTTGACTTCGTAGATGAGAACGGCAATGACGTATCGACTGACGAGGACCGTATGTTTGTTGACCTGAACGGATACAGTTATAAGGACAGGACCGGCAGGAAGATTCTGATTCAGAGATGCTGGTATGAGGACGAGCATGGCAATGAGGTGGAACCGGATACCGTAACCGGCGAGTTCTCGGACATGCCGCATGTGCTTTCATTTCTTGGAAGGCCATACGACCAGGTATTCAACATCCTGATGCAGGATGACAGGATTGCTTCGCTGATGGCTCCTTTCAAGAGTGCATACGAGAACAAAGCGAATGACCAGCTGGAAGGTATGGTCGGTACGCTTCGTGTGAATGCAGCACGTCTTGTGTCTCCGGAAGCCTACTGGGTATTCACCGGGGATGATTTTGACCTGAAGATTTCTGACAAGGCCAATCCGAGTTATCTGGTGATAGCCAATGACCCGGAAAAGGAACAGGTTATCGGCTCGCTGAATGCGCTGGTACTGAACCGTCTGATTACAAGGGTGAACTCAAAGGGTAATATTCCGGTAAGCATCATCGTGGATGAGCTTCCGACACTGTACTTTCATAAGATAGACCGTCTTATAGGTACTGCTCGTTCCAACAAGGTTGCCGTGACTTTAGGTTTCCAGGAACTTCCTCAGCTGGAAGCTGACTATGGCAAGGTCGGAATGCAGAAGATTATCACCACCTGCGGTAATATTTTCATGGGTGCGGCACGTAACAAGGAAACGCTGGAGTGGGCACAGAATGATGTATTCGGAAAGGCAAAGCAGACCTCACGTTCCATTTCCATCAATGACCACAAGGTATCAACCACCATATCGGAGAAGATGGACTTTCTGGTTCCTGCAGCCAAGATTGCTGATATGGCAACAGGCTGGCTGGCCGGACAGGCGGCACGTGACTTTACGGCTACCGATGACAGTATGCTTGACCATTTTGACATCGAGCAGTCGGAAGAGTTCAAGACTACCAAGTATTTCTGCAAGACACACTTTGATATGAAAAAGATTAAGGACGAGGAAAAACACTATGTGGCTCTACCCAAAATCTATGAGTTCAAGAACGACAAAGAGAAGGAAATCCTGCTCAACCGTAACTTCAAGCGTGTGAACCAGGAAGTAGAGGATATGGTGAAGGAACTTCTCGGTATCAGTTAAACATATAGCCTATGAATCTGACTTTAAAACCGGAATTCGGACTTAGCGGCAGTGCCCTTAAAGTCATTGCCATGATTTCCATGGTAATAGACCATATTGCTCTATATATGATGGAGCATGGTACCGTATTATATGAAACGATGCGCTGTGTAGGGCGCATCGCTTTTCCTGTGTTTGCCTTCCTGATTGCTGAAGGGTTTATTCATACCAGAAACAGGTACAGGTATTTCTTTACTCTGCTGGGCTTTGCCGTAATCAGTGAAATACCCTGGTTTCTACTGAATGGTGCTGACGGGACACATAATGTGATGTTTACGCTTGCATTGGGTGTGGCCACGCTTATGGTTCTTGAAAATCTTCTGCAACGTAGTATGGTACTGGGATTCTTTTGGACGCTTGGTATGGCCGGACTCGCTTCCTGGCTTGGAGTGGATTATGAATGGAGAGGGATTATTGTTATCGTTATATTTTATCTTTTTAATGTATATGGTCACTCTTTCTCATATAGTAGAGGTATGCAATTTTTTTGCACATTTGTTTTCATGATGCACTATGGGGTGATAGGTGCTGTAATGTCCTGCATGATTATTTATCTATATGACGGAACAAGAGGATTTGTACAGGGAAGCATAGCCAAATACGGTTTCTATGCTTTTTACCCTGTACATTTCATTTTATTTATTCAGATTTGCGAAAGGTCTTTTCCCGGCATATTGATGTTTAAACTCTGATATCAGCATTGATTCAACATCTTCCGGTTCATCTGTTGGTAAAGGTTTCCAGCAAAATAACAGTTCTTCTGCATCACTTAACTGCCAAATATAACGTCCTCCTTTATGCCCGACTGGTTTACCTTGTCCAAATTTTAGATATTGCAATATTCGACTTCTTAATGTAGCTTCTTTACCTTCTCCTCCAGCTTTACCGATATAAAGTACAGGTGTATTATAAACCCACTTTTCTTGTAAGATTTTTATTGCTACATTAGGATCTGTTCCTTTAAAATATCCACCGCTACCTTTATCTAAAAAGAATGGTTCTTTTGTAATAATACGTAACACCATATATACTCCTCTTATTGCGGGTATTTGCGAATAATTATTCAATAAACTTTTAACCGAAACAAATCCATAAAATCCTTCATTCTTAAACGATTCTATTTCCCCAAAATCGATTCTATTAATCCAGTTTGAATCTTTATTTTTATTAGTTCCTTGGTTAATAATGGCGTTCTTACTTTTACTCTTATCAGTAATAATTGTAGATGTTGTCTTATCTATAATCTTTATTTTCCCGGTATCAATGAGTTCATCTAAATCATCAAGAGTACAATCTATTATTCCCCAATCATCCCTTCCGAAAAAACCTATTTTACGCATTCTATTACGTAACTGTTTTTGACTATTTCTTGGAGCATTTTGACGTTCTGTTATCAATTCTCTTAGTTTTACTATTTCAGCAGATGTAAACCTATCTTTTCCTTTCATCATATTAGCTTTATTAAAGTTCATATTTAAATTACAAATTCAAATTCACCTTTCCAAATTTCAGGTATCTTCTCCTGAACTTCTCATAAACCAGAGCATAATACTCCGGAAGATACTGTATCATAGCATCCACTAAATCCTCTAAAGAAACAGCACTCAGCATGTTGATTAGCAAAAGTTCACTATTTATTTTTATGGAGGTTAATAAGAGTTACTTCTTCATAAGACATCATTTCTATAAAAATTCTCCTTAAAGAATTTTACACCCGTGTTGTCCTTCACAAGTTTAGCAAAATCTGATATTACCTTATCCGTCTCTGATTGTGATGCAAAGCGTTGCATCTCATATTTCTTTAAAATGGAATGTTCCTTATCTGTTGAAGTTATAATTGTATCTTTTGATGACTCCAAAAAACGAGTCAAGAAATCTTTTTGTGATTCATTTGGTCGATTCGGATCACCTAACCATAATTGTGAGAATTTGGTAGTATATACAGAAACATTGAATACTATATATGAATGAGATACTTCTGAACTGGCATATGAAGAAACATCTGTCATATGTTTATTCTCATCATTGGATATAAAATATCCATCATCAGAAACCTGGAATACTGACATTTCTACAGTATGTTTCCCTATTTTTGTAGTTCCGAAATAATACTCAAAGAAATGACCATACAGAAAGTCTAGCCCCCACATATCCTTAAAGACATTCAATTTTGCATATTCCTTGTCTGGGCTGTTCCTTCTATTTTTAATCTCGTCACTATACCAGTTCTTGCTTCCCCACATATCAGTATATGGTGTTTGTTCTCTGATATAATTTACTATGTTAAGTATACGTTTCTGGTATCTTGAAAGCAGTCTGAATGCATTTCTTACATCAACGAATATATTGTCAATCTCTTTTTTCATATCGTAAAGTATTTTTTTAAGTTATCTATTGAAGATGAATTTATTATATTCTTTTCCGTTGCCATGGTATTGAACCAGTCTATATTATACACACCATTTATATTGAAGGCCAGTATTATATTATCAAGTAAACGCAGTGTAGCTGAAATATTCATATCAGGAACACTAATCCTTTTCAATTCGCTTCTATATTTGTTCGTAGCTATTAACAAAGAAAGCCAATTGCATTTGAAAATTAAATGCTTTCTACTACGTACCTTTATCTCTTCAATATCCATTGACATATTACCTCCTACTGCAATGAATATTACAGGCTTTTCTTCTTTTCCATATTCATTATCATATGCTGTTAATTCCTGAGTCCATTGTTTCAAATACTGACCACCATAATCTCCGTATTTCGCCTCAATAATTACATCAAATTCTTCAAAACGTATAAATAAATCAGGCTCTACATAAGTATTGTTATCTGTACCAGTATTATCCCAATGTGACCAAAACTCATAAGATAATAATTTACCTGAATTAACCAACATTCTTTCATTATAGAAACAAGAAGACTTTAGTATGTGCCAAAATACATTATCTGGCAACAACATAAGGTTCTCGAAAACAGAGGAAGTTTTAGGATCCTCATAAGTATATTTATGTGCGTATGTACTATGTAACATATTATTACTTTTTCTTATCTGTTCTGCTATAGTTCTATATCCACCTTCCCAAACTCTAAGTATCTCCCCCTGAACCTCTCATAGACATGAGCATAATACTCCGGCAGATACTGTATCATCGCATCCACAAAGTCCTCCAAGGTAACATCACTCAGCTTGTATTCATACTCCGGCTTCAGGTACCTCGTTACCGAACTGATTTCCTCTTCGGTTAACGGATGCTCCTTCGGCGAAAGCACTACAGAATACGAATCCTTCAGCCCTTCGACCATCCTATACCGCTCTGTAAGCAAAAGGTTTCTGTAAATCTGCGTAAGTTTTACTTTATCTCCCATCAGCAGCTTCTCAAAGTCTGCGCTGAACAGACCGGTATCAACGAGCATCTGTTTCTGCTCCTCACAACGGCTGGCCTCGTTCACTCCGAGCACATCCGTATATTTCGTCTCGATGGCGATGATATGCTTGCCACCCTTGTTATCCACGAATCGGATATACGCATCCATTGCAGACTTGTCGTTCGTGTAGTTCTCAATCGGTGTAGGAATAAACTCCAAACCGATTTCTGTCACCTCAAATACCGGGTAGTTCCTGAAGACTGACCTCACGGCAAGCGTAACCATTGCCGGATCCTGCTCCAACAGTAACATCAGGGGATGGAACAGGTTGAATGCCATCGGCTGGCTCGAAAGCAGGTTGTTAAACAGCCTGAACCCGTCTATCGTCTCATTTTCCCTTTTGTTGGCCACTCTTTCCTTGGCATACTCGAAAGTCTCCTTCATCAGGAAGTTCTTTCCGGACACCTCACCACCACTTATCATGTTTCCATACTTTCGCTTGGAGGCTCTTGTAGGTCCAAATCCTTCTTCTTCGCCTATCTCCACTCTGTACATAGACTGGAGAAGCCTTGCTTTTCTGGTGAAAGCATTGTCGCTTCCACACTGGTTTCCATATATATTATCCATTATTTTTCTATTTATTTGTGTAGTCCTCATTAATCATATTCCTTTTAAAGAAATTATGATATAACGTATTTCCATTATTTATAATTACTATATTTTGCTTTGATCTCGTTATTGCCGTATATATTACTTCTGGTTTATTTAGTGAACTATTTATTGTATAACCGTTACCATCACCTTCAGGTTGTAATAATATAATTACATTTGCTGCGTCCCATCCCTGGAAACTATGAATTGTTGAGAATTTTAATCCTCTATCCATCATAGTAAATTTCAACTTCTTTACAGTGTCATCCTTTAATTTATTTTTTTCATCTATTGGTATAAATGTTGTTATGGTTGGCTCATCTGTTGTTTTCCGATAGTTGTATTCTATGTCTTTTAGGATAATAGAATTTTGGCCTAAAATTACAGTCTCATTGACATCAAAGCCTTCAATTCTTAATATACTAGATATAATTTGTGTCAGCTTATTTATATTTATGTCTGAATTGTTATACATGTACTTTAAACAAGTAAACATACCATCTTGGAGCAATTCTGCTTTTTCAAAATTGTCAGCATTTATAAAACCAAAATCATTTTGAAATTTCTTGGCTAAACTTGTCAATTGATTGTTTGCAAATCTGTGGCATTTACTTAATTGCCGATTCCATTCTCCTCCAATAACTCCTATACGAATATCTCCATTTGAATCAGTATCTCTATTATATATATTCTGTTTAGGATCTCCAAAAACCACAAACTCACCATTTTCCTTCAGGAATTTATTATAAAGAATTTGAAGCCACTCACTTTTATAACTTTGAACTTCATCTATAAATATGGCATCAAAATGCTCTATATCATTCTCTTTACCATCAAAAAAGTATGTATCATCAAATGAATTAAAATATACATGTTTCCCAATAGTTTGAGCCTGTTCCTTAAAAAAATGGTGATAGTGACTAATATGTAGCTTGTTCCAATAGAAATCAGCTCTTACATCATTGATGCGATATCGTAAATAGTTGGATAAAGTTTTATTGTATGTCAAAATAAGTATATTACCACCAGTTCTAATTTGGGCGTTTACAGCCCTAGTTGCAAGAACTTGTGTTTTACCAGCCCCTGCAACACCGCTAATTTTTTGTTTCCTTTTAGCTATACTTTGTGAAAGATTCCTTTGTATCGTAGTTAAATTTATAGATTTACCTTGTCTGTAAGAATGCCATTTGGGTGTTAATTCTTTTAATAGACTATAAAACAACTGCTTATCGAAAGACTCACGCTCTTGATTTAAATTCAACCAATTTAATGCAGACATCATTCTTGTTTTATTATTTATGACATCCTTACCTAACAAAGAAATATATTTAGTATCTTCTTTTTCAAATATTTCTTTTATCTCCTCAGTCGTATTTTCTGTAAAAAAAATAGCAGTTTTTACCAATGAATAATTCTTCTTATCCTCTTCTGTTTTTTTGAATAATAATTCATTTTGTCTGAAAAACTCAAGACGTGTTTCTACGATGTCTTTTATAAATATATTATTTTCGTCCTCAATTGGATTAATATCATTCTCTTCGTGTTCATTCTCTTCGTTAACGTCATCAAACACATCTGATTTTGTTAAAAATCTATTGCAGATGTTTATTATCAATATCCCTTTCTTCTCACATATCAATACCAAGTCAGCTTTCTTTCCATATATTTTTTGTTTTATGAGAATAATGTCATTGGGCGAAATCTGATTTAATAAATACAAGTATATTAAGCGTAATTCTTCAGATATAATACCATTCTGAACTGCAAGACGTGGATCATATTCATTATATACCGTATTTTTACTGTCTGTAAAATCCGGTACCATAATATTTTCAATATTATTTACATTTAAAGGATTTCCATTGTAAACAAAACATTTGGTTTTACATGTAAACGTATAAAATGTGTCTGATGTTTTTCCATATTGGGAATCGTCTACATTAGAAAAATAATCCTGTTCACCAAAGATACTACAGAACTGTTCAATCTTATATGCATTACTATTTTTAGGCCCGATGCATAGAATAATATTATTTCTGCTTTTATCACTTACAATATTTGCCAGTTTACCTAAATCAATACTATCAATATCTAGTATATTAGAAAATATATGAATAACATTTTTATATCTGTAACCTAATTCATGAATTTCATTTTCTTTTCCTGCTCCAGGTAAATAACTTTGTATTGGCTGTATACATACAGCACCATTAGTTGCAATTGTAAGATTTATTTCTGCCCTTTCCAATGCAAATTTTGATGGTTCTATAAGTGTTATTTGTTTTAACCATTGTAGTAAATCATGTTCTTTAAAGCAGTCAACAACACACATTGAACCAATACCTTGCCCACATCCCCAATCAACAATTTCAATACTGCCTGATATATTATCAAAAGGAAAGTTCTGTAAAGCTGATCTGCATTTTATCATATGCATTTCCCCATAGGCAGCAATATAACAGTTTAAAGCATCTTCATTGTCTAATAAAGCAACACCATTATGAAGATCTGGATATCTATATGGTCTTGTCTTATAATCTGAAGGCGTTAAACTTCTACATGTTTCTATTACATCTTGCATAGAAAGAGATGCTTTCGCTTTTATATGTTCATAGTATTCTCTCATTCCTTTATCTACCGGTTATATTTTCATTATGCGGATTTTCTCTATGTTTCACATAATTCTGTTTAGCAATCTCCTTGCTCGAATTTGCGTAACAATATTCACAAAGATGCGGACATGTATTGTACTCTCCTATATCCTTGCTATCTATACATCCGCAGACTTTCCTTTGACCTTTATCTTTCTTGTTTTTCTTATATTCAACACTAATCTCGCCAAATATATCCTTCGTAACTTCTACACCTATATGGTTCATCAGCAGCATGTCATCAGAGAAATACTTTATCATCAATTCATCATCTATACACTTGTTATGCTTGATACCAAACATATCCAGGTCTATCTTTTCTGCACACGTAGCTAGTTCGAGTTTCCATTCCTTGTTCATATCCACGAGACCGGTAGCAAACTCTATCATATCTTCCTGAGAAAACTCCCTATACTGAATATTGTTCTTATAGAGATTGTTCTGTACTTTCTTGTATGATGCAATATCAGCAAAGCTGAAGACAAGTTTCTCTGTATATCCGTTCAATTTGACTCCTATATTGTAAATTTTCTCCAGGAGATCATCTACAGTCAAACCTTTGGCTAATATCAATGGGTCAAATCTCCATATTACTTTCCCATATCCCAATCTATCAACCAATTTCTTGAATGTATCCATCCTGCTACTTAGCGATGGTACACCTATTTCCAGTTTTTCTTCATAATAGTCGTTTAAAGTGAATTGGATATAACTATTTACACCTCTATTATCTAAATAGTCAAGTAAACCTCCTTCTTTAAGAAGTGGAGCCGGATTCTTTGACCAGAATACAATAAGCCTTGTCTTATCGTATGCCACATAAGATTTCACCCCATTAAAAGGGTTTTTCCAAACCGAATATCCTTTCTGCAGCCTTTCCTGGAACCAGTCTGCATAAAAGGCAGGTATATCTGTAGCACGGCTTGCTGATACAATAACCGGTGCACCAGCTTCTACACTTATACCATCGTCTGTATTTATCGTTATCTTTTCCATTTTTTACTGTTTACTGAAATCAGTTCGTTTCTAATAACTCTAAAATTACTTTTGAGGATAAGAATACACATAAATTTAGTGGCAATTCTGAATTGCATGGGATATTCCCATTTTTATAATTACCTGCACACAATATCCCTGCAACTTCTCCATTCAGAAATACAGGACTACCACTACTGCCAGGCTTAAGCTGTTCATCAGTATTTGCTGCATAGTAATTCCCATCTTTTAATCCATTTACTTCAGCATTACACTCTACATATTCTTCACCTAACATTCGCCAACTACAGCTTTTCAGCACATCACCTTTTTCTGGAACAGAATCAGAAAGAACCAGCGGACTATTGGCATTTGGAATAGAATATACCGCAATATCATAACTCTCAGATTCATTTTCATCATTGTGGAAAACAATAGGATTTATCAAAGGTATATTTTTACCATTCCATTTAATACTTGGTTTTTCACTTTTTGATATCACATGACCTGCTGTTATAAACATATCTCCAACCATAACACCACAACCTTCATTATAGTTATCGGATATAATTGATAGAACGTATTTCTTCATTTTTGTTATATCTTTTATCTTTCCCATAATCAGCTACTTATCAAAAACAATATAATAGCCACCAGCACCACCAACACCACATAAAGTCCCACCGGCTTCGACTGTCTCTCAGCCTGTTTCAGTTGCTCCTCCAGCCTTGTCGCCAAAGCCTTGGCATCCGCAAGTTCCTTTGAGGACTTCGCATTCTGTGTAGTTATCTCTGTCAGTGACTTCTGCAGGGCAGCATTCGTCTGCTGCATCTTCGATATGTTCTCATTGAAACTCTTCGCCTGTTCCTCATAGACCTTGACCTGTTTCTCGGTAGTCTCATGCTGCTTCTTCATCGCCTCTATCTGCTCCTTGTATAGCTTTTGGGCATTCTCGGCACTCTTGTTCAGCTCAGTTATCTTGTTCTGCAGCTCCTTGTTCTGTTTTTCCGAAAGTACCATCTGGTCGGCGTGTAGCTTCTGTGCGTTGGCCGCATTCTTGTTCATCTCGACGATTTTCTCTTGCAGTTCCTTGTTCTGCTTCTGCGCCATTATCATCTGTTCCGCATGAAGTTTGCGGTTCGCCTCACTGTCCTTGGTGAGTGTCGCAATCTTCTCGTTCAGTTCCTTGTTCTGCTTCTCCGAAGCTGCGATACGTTCCTCAAACTGCTTCTTCACCTGTTCCACCAGCACGGCCTTGCTCTTCTCCCTCTGGTCTATCACACGGTTCACCAGATCCTTGAAGTACACTCCGAGCAACGAAGGCGTACCCAAATCCTTGTCGGCCACCTTTGCTATGAAAGGTTTCTCTCCCGGATGCCCCACTCCCGTCACAAACGGCGTGGAGAGATTCACAACACTCTCGATAAGGTCTGGCATGTCGAACACTTCCTTGATACCGCTACCGCCTCCCCTGATGATGGCAATCACGTCATATCCCATCCGGTCAAGCTGTCCCAGTTTTGCCTTGAGCTGCGAAATCTGCGCGAATGTCTCATTCTCCTCTACGAAGTCTATGTGCGATCTTGCCGCTTCCAGTCCCTTCTTGAAGTCCTGGTCTGTGATGGTTCCTCTTGCAAACAGCAGGCAAATGTTGGGTTTTTCTCCTCGGAAGAGCTTCGCTTCCAACACCCCATCCACATTCCTGTACCCCTTTGCCGACTTCTCAGCTTGGAGGCTCATAAGTCTCTGTTCATCCTCCGATATTACATTCTCCTCGATCACGTCATACCTCGTCACATTGAATTGAAGGTCTATCGAGCATCTGTTCCTCAGTTCCTTTGACACCACTCCGGAGACCTGTACCAGTGTCCCGTCTTTCATTTTCTCCCTGAGGGCTGCCGGCACGACCAGTGTCATTTCAAAGTTGCTGTTCTGTGCCGCCAGACTGTCATAGAAGTAGCCGTAGTAGTTGCCCGATTTCGGGTTCTGTCTGTACACACCCTCTATCGTCACCACCTTGGCCGGTGTCTTCAGTTGCTCCTTGAATATACATGCCACTTCCTGCGGCGTATATATCACCGGAGCAGGAGACTTGACTATGTTGATTTTATCATCCATTATGATAGCATTTATATTATAATGTATATCCTATTTTTCTACAACTTATAACGCCTCTTTTCAATATAATGGCATCAATAGTTTCTTTTTTGTAATGTTCAAATTGGTATTTTTCATTATTGTATTTTGCAATTGTATATTTTTCATATTCATAATCACTTATACCATAGACATCATATCCCAGTTTTTTACAGACATCTTTAGGTAATGAATAATCTTGCTTAACAAGACCAAAAACAGTATATCCTCCTTTAACACATAGAGACATCATTATATGTTCTTTGGTTGTAAAAATAAATCCACCTAAAATAGAACCTATAAGACTACCTAAAGCATAAGAAAAGACGGGTACTTCCCAAATTAATTGCATACTTAATCCACCTATGATACCTCCACATGCTATATACAAGTTTCTTTCTGTATTTACTGCAAACTCTTCTTCAGACATTTTCCCTTTGGCTAATTTATAACTATCACAAATAGCCTGAACTGCAAATACTGCAATGGTAGAAACAGCTGGAGCAAAATTTTTTGACATAGATAAAGCCTTCAAAGTATCACCAAGTTCTCCCATCTCTGCATAGGTAGTAATAGATGCAGTAATTGTTCCCAATGCAAAGCCTTGAATTCCTCCAGATAGTCCTGATTTACCTATATTAAATAAATCTTCTTCTCTCAATTTCCCATCGTTAATCATGTTTTTTATTAGTTTATAAATATCAGGTAGCATTTTAATAAGAGCAGAAACCCAGGCAGCATTCAATCCTGCATTAAATATATTTGTGCATATATGTTTTATGTCTGCTTGTTTAGCAGCAGTTATATCATATCTTCTAGGATCAAACTTTCCTTCCTTGCCCAATATTGCAAGTTCTTTAGCCATATCCTCTGTCAAAGGCATTGATTGATCTCCAGCCGGTGAAGATAAATGATCAGTAAGTTTAGACTTAACATCTTGTAATATTTTAGCAATCTGCTCTCTATCTGGATTATTCAGATTATTTAATTCTTTTGATATTTGCTTATCTAAAGCAGCTATTGCATCTTTTATTTGATCAGATGGTATAAGACGGGCCTGACCTTCATACATACCTAACATCATATCAGTATTAGGATCTATACCATTCATTGACAGAAAATCCCTTCTATTCGGGATATTACTTTTATCATTCAGACTGTGAATGTATCTTTGATATGCCCACTCTAAAGGATGACCTTGGGCCATAGCACTGCTTGCGCCATCTTTGTAATATTTCAGACTATAGTCTTCTCCCCAACTAGTAGTGACATCAACAGAACCTAACTTATTTGAGTTTACCATTGATGCTCTTTCTGTACTACGATTAGCGGTTGCATTAATATTGAATGTATATGTATGCCAGACTTCTGCTATATATCCTTTCAACTGAGGGTTATTATTTCCTTTAAAATCATTCATAGCTTGTGTTAGTTTATCAATCTCAACTTGAATGTTATTTAAATATTCCCCGTTAGTCAGTCTTGTACTTTCAGCTCCTACATATACACCTAACTCATTCACGAAGTAATTTATTCCGTTTCTAAAGTTTTTTTTTTACTATCTTCCGAATCATTGCAATCTTCCAATTCATTACTCAAATTTTCATTACTATCTTTCTTTTTCATTAGTAATTCATCCAAATAGAATCGGTAAAATATTATAATTGCTAATTTATATTGCTCTTCTCTTGTTACTGGCTTATTAAAATATTTTTTAGATATTGTATCGATGAATTCAGATATACAATTTTGAAAACATTCAACTTCATCAAATTTCAGAAATGGGATAATAACACGTGATTTATCATCCTCTTCTTCAAATTTTCTACAATCATTAACAGCGGTTTCCCAAAGAACCTTACAACCTGGATCATTCAAATCAGCAGATAAAAATTCTACGCCCTTTTCTATATTAGCATCTATTTTTCTATAATCTAAATTTAAATCTCTTAAAATAGTTATAAGGTCTATTTTAAAATTTAAATATGATTTTTCCGTCCAATCAAAGTCCTCACAATACAGCCATGCATTTTTCCCATAATATCCTATATGAATACCATATTTATTGTAAATATCATTAAACATTTGTGATTTCCTATGAACACTTTTTTCTCCTAAGTATAGAACATATTCTTTAGATACAATATCTTGATTCTTAAATTGGACTAAACTAAAATCAAGATTATTAATTGAGTCATTTGCTGATACAAGTATTTTTAAAAAATCTGCCAAATCTTGTAAATCTTTATCATAACATGTTATAAAATTTGCCATATGCTTTTTAGTGCTTTAATAATATTTTTATAAAGTATCGCATAATAAATCCTTAATATTTACACCTAATTTCAAAGAAATCTTTTTAAGTGTATACAAATCCGGCTGAGATGTATTTGTACACCACTTAGAAACAGTTGTTGTATTAACACCTAATTCTTCAGAAAGCCACTTGTTCGTTTTTTTCTTCTCAACCAAAACTAGTTTTAATCTATTTAAATCTTCCATAAAACTATATTTATCTGTTTTGAACACAAATATAACGATTTTAAGATATGAACTCAAAGAAATGTTTGACTATTGAAATTTAAGTTGAACAATAAGTATAATATACTGATTTTTTATGATAATAATATATTTAAGGGACAATCATTATTATAATGACATATCCAATATACTTATAATCGCCATTATATAATTCGGATCTTCTGCATACCCAATCTTATCAAGCCAAAGCAAATAGTTTCCACCTTTGTACTTATATTGCACTTTAGTGTAATAGGCTCTGACACTTTCCGTCCAATGATTGAATTCATAGTATTTCCCTGTACGTGGATTGGTTAGTCCGAAAAGATTGTGTTTGTTTAAGCATACTGATGAACGAAACCATCCTGTCTCTAGAATGGCCTGAGCCAATACAATTTTGGGGTACAGGATTCCGTTTCTTATGATTTCTTTATAAAGGTTTGGGATGGTAAGTTCAGGAAGATGATTTTCTGCTTTTATAGTGTCATCTGTTTTCTTTTGCTGTTCTGTTTTCAGGGATGCTTTCCTGTCACTATTCCGGCTGTTTTCTTCTGATTCATTATGATTGTTTGATCTGACAGTCAGGGTATCCTTTGCCATTATCTTATTCTTTTTCCCTTCTGTAACATCCTTTCCAGCATAGTTATAGGCCTCTTTTTGTCTTACTGCTGGCAGAAGTTCCGATTCCCTGGTTATCGTATAGAACTGTGCCGATACGCTTACCGGCAGAATCATCAGTAGCAGAGAAATCAGAATAGTGTTGCGCATTTCTTTTTCAGGGAATTACCATGAATACATTTGTGGTATTCAGGTGGTTATAACCGCAAATATAACAGCTTAATTACAGTAATATGGAAATGCACAACAGAAATCAGTCCGATTTGTTGCCATATGAGAAACTGGCAATACTGGGTATAGACCGTGAAAAGGCGGACAACTTACCCATGGAAGTGAAGGAGAAGCTGATGGCAGGTGAAGTGACTCCCATCATGCAGGTATCCATCAACGCAAGGAACGGCAGTGTCATCACCATGCCGATGAAACTCCAGTTGACTACAGACAGAAACGGTGCTCCAGCATTGATTGCCTATCCGGTACGTGCGGAGCTGGACAGGGAACGCAACAAGATTCTCAATCTGACTCACCAGGAGGCTGAACGTTTGGCCAAAGGTGAGGTAATACAGAAGGCGGTCAACGTAAACGGTGAAAAGACTCAGCAGTATCTCCAGCTTGATCCGGAGACGAAATCCGTCATCCACAGACGTGTAACAGACATAAAGCTGGAGCAGCGTCTGAAGGATATGGAGAAGGTGAACGATATCGAACTGGGTATGCAGCAGAAGCAGCAGATACGTGAGGGAAAACCTGTTGAGCTGAATGTGGGCGGTGAGAAGGTTTCGGTCGGCATTGACCTGAAGGAGCAACAGGGATTCAAGCTTATCAAGGGCGACATGAAGGAATGGGAAAGGCAGCAGAAAATCCGCTATGACGAACTTCATCCTGAATATCTCGGCCTTGTCATGACTGACAGGAACCGATGGGAATACCAGAAGATGGTGGACAAGCAATCCGTTGAGCGTGCCATTTCACTCTCTCCATCCCGGAAGGAAACAAAAGCAAACAGCCTTAAACTCTAAAACTGATTCATATGGCCAGAAAGAAAGATTCAGAAAATGGTACCGGTATAATCCGGCAGTTCAACGAACTGAAGAAGAAGCATCCGGATGCACTGCTGCTGTTCAGACGGAACAGTTTCTATGAACTGTACAGGCAGGATGCCGTAAAGGCTGCAGTACTGCTTGGAATCAATATTGCAGACAGGATTCTGCCTGACTACAAACGGCCGGTAAAGGTCACATCATTCCCCCAATCGGCTTTGGACACTTATCTGCCCAGGCTTATACGTTCAGGCGTGAGGGTAGCAATATGCGATTTTCTGGACAGTACCTTGAAGAAGAAGGCCGGACAGGACAAGGCTGAGAACAATGACAGAACCATTCAAAACAGTACAGATATGGGAAAGAAGAAAAAGGAACAGAAACAGGGTGTGCAGGAAGCTCCTGACAGGACAGTGGAGAACACTGTTGACGTAAAACCTGCAAGGGAAAAGGACTCCAGGGGTGATGCCGGTACTAAAGATGAAGTAAAGGCTGATACTCAGGTAAAGGCCGAAAATAAGGAAGAGCAGAAAGCGGAAACAGCACAGGAACGCAAGCCACGTGAGCCTCAGATGGTGACTGCCAATGGTGAGAAGGTTACTCACGGCCATGCCTACCAGAGTAACACCAATCCTGCCGAATGGTACTTTACCGCAAAGATTGACGGACAGCAGCTCAAGCCGCAGAAGATGGATGCAGCAGACCTTGCAGCCTATCAGAACAAGGAAATGACGGTACCGCAGCTGATGGAACGCTACTATCCGACAAAGCTGATGCCGAAGGTTTCTGAGGAAGCCTTCCGTATGCCAATGGAGATTGCAGGACCGGACGGTTCCATAACCGTTAACAAGTTCAATGTCTATAAGGAGAAGGACGAGCAGCGTCCTGACTTTGGGAAATACAAGTTCTATGTTCAGGTTGGGGATACGAACATGTCTGCCGTGGCTTCACGCCAGGACCTGAATGCCTACTTCGACAGGGTGGCCACTCCAAACCAGCTTATTGAGAAGAACTTCGGGGAACGTCTGCATCTGAAATCCGCATACGAGAAGTATCAGCTTCCTGAAGGTGTTGACCCCAAGGGTGTGCGTGTGGCCAAGGACAGGAACGACAACAAATGGAAGGTGTCGGTTGACCTCGGAGAAAAGGGACAGACTTCCCGGCATGAAATCTCCTTCGATGACGGCTATTCGCTTTTCAAGACCAAGACGGCCACAAGGGAACAGATTGCGGCCAAATATCTGAATACGGAGATAACCGGTATGCTTGCTGCCAACACCGCAAAGGTGGAGAAATCGGCTTCGATGAAAATGTAACATAATCAGAAAACTAAAATACAAGTTATATGTCAGCTAAAATGAATCATGAGGAGCTTGTGGAGCTTCTGCAGGAGGGCAAGATAGGTTTCCTCCGCTTTGTTATGGACAGTGAGAATGCAGATGATTATCTGGAATGGTGCCGTTCACACGGTACGGACCCTTCGGATGAATCGGCTGAGTTTTATGTGGAACAGACGGACATCAGGCAGATGGACCGTCAGGTAATGGATGACGACAGCTATGGCATCTGGAACTGATTCTCAGGGAAACAGCGGACAGGCGGCCATAGACCGCTTCGCTGCAATGATGATTGAGCGTATGCAGCAGATGAAGGATACCGGATGGAAACAGGGATGGATTGGCGGCGCATCGGGGTATGCCGGACTGCCGCAGAATGTGGGTGGCCGCAACTATTCAGGTTCAAATTCCTTCTTCCTTCAGATGCATACCGCAGCCATGAACTACCAGCTTCCGGTATATCTGACCTTCAAACAGGCGCATAACCTGAAGGCTCATGTCCTGAAGGGTGAAAAGGCCTTCCCGGTAGTATACTGGGATATGATGATAAAGGACAGTCACGGCAAGAGGATAAGCACGGAGGAATACCGTGCAATGAGCAAGGAAGAGAAAAAGGATATGGATGTCATTCCTTTCATCAAGTCATTCCCGGTGTACAATGTGGCGCAGACCAATCTGGCAGAAGTGCAGCCGGAGAGGATGCAGAAACTCATGGACAGGTTCAAGGTTCCGGAACTTCGGGATACGGAAGGTATGTACACCCATGCCGCACTCGACCGTATGGTGGAAACGCAGCAGTGGCTTTGTCCGATACGTACCGACAAGCGTGAGAACGGTGCCTATTATTCTCCCTCGAAGGATATTGTGGTGCTGCCTATGAAAGCACAGTTCAATATCGGTGGTTCTCCGGAAGAAACCTACCGTGGCGGAATGGAGTATTATTCTACCATGCTGCATGAAATGACTCACTCCACCATGACACCGGAGCGTCTGAACAGGGAGATGGGCGGCAGGTTCGGTGACCCGAAATATGCCAAGGAGGAGCTGGTGGCGGAACTTACGGCTGCCATGATCAGCCATTCCATGGGATTTGATTCCAGGATAACGGATAACTCGGCTGCCTATCTGGACTCATGGATTGGTGTACTGAAACAGGAACCGAAGTTTATCGTATCGGTCATGGCTGACGTGAACAAGGCTTCGGACCTGATTCTTGACCATGTGGACAAACAGCGTCTGGCTCTCGGCGAACAGCCTTATCTGGCAAAGAATGACCCACTGGCTCCTGTCAGTGCGGACGAGGAGATGCCTTTCAAAAATGCGGCCATTGTCAAGACCCGTTCCGGAGACTATGCCATCCGTGCGTCATATGATGGTGTGGAGCTGGGGCTGAAGAAGGTTTCAAAGGAAACGGCCAGGACATTCTTCCAGCTTACGGACTGGAAGGACAAGGAGGCTTTCCTGAACATGACGGCACGGAAGACATACGAACCGGAGATTACCATGATGGGCAGGAACCGGAATGCCGGTACAGGACTTGGTATATGAAATTCTGTATAACATCTTAAATCGGAAAGCATGAGTGACTACAAGGTTAATTTCAGGGAAATGAAATCCCGTGTAGGGATTGATGACATTGCATATGCCCTGGGATACCGTCTGGACAGGAAGGCCGGTGTCGGACGTTACATCGAGCTGGTGCTCGGTGAAGGCGGTAACAGGAGGGATACGCTGATTGTCAGCCATCCCAACGACAAGGCAGCACAGACGTTCTTCCGGCGTGACGGTTCCAAGGGCGATGTGGTGACACTCATCCGTGAGAATCTTTCATCCTTTACGGTATCCGGAAAGGATGAGTGGCAGAAGATAGCCAAGGTCATGGCACGTTTTGCCAACATGCCTGAACCTGAATACAGGGAGGACAGGGAGTATGTAAAATCGGCAGGAAAATCATCCGGAGTGTTTGATGCTTCCAGATATGAGGTAAAGCCGGTTGACACCGGAAAAATACCGGGACTGTTTTTCCGGCGCGGACTGTCCAAAGCGACCGTAACGGCTCTTTTGCCTTTTATTTCCCTTATAAGGGACAGGAACAACGGGAAGTTTGAAGGCTACAATATCGGATTTCCATATACTGACGGAAAGGGAAATGAAGTCAGGGGGTATGAAATCAGAGGACATGGCGGTTACAAGTCGAAGGCTGCCGGTACGGATTCGTCATCTTCGGCATGGGTGGCTGTTCCTTCGGGTATCAGTCCGGACAATGTAAGAAGCGTGTTTTTCTGTGAATCTGCATTTGATGCTATGGCCTTCTACCAGATGAACCGGATACAGATTGGGGACAGTGCGGCTCTGGTTTCACTGGGCGGCACATTCTCTGACAGGCAGATAACCGGAGTCATGGAACGCTTTCCCAATGCACGTGCCTTCGACTGTTTTGACAACGACCTGGCCGGGAGGATATACGGACTGCGCATGATGGCTCTGCAGGAAGATATTCAGATGAAGATAAGCAGAACTGACGGCGGCATACGGATTGAAGCGAAGGGAAAGGTATTCGAGCCTGACATGGAGCGTCCCCTACTGACCCAGGTTGCCAGGCTGCTGAACATCCGGTACCGTATGGGACAGTGGCTTCCTCCGAAGGCTTTCAAGGACTGGAACGACTGTCTGCTGAACAGGCCGATGGAGCCGGTGATTTCACCTCACAAGGAGGAACGTGAACAGAATCTGAGCGAACAAAGGAATAAAGGACGTAAAATCTGAATGATATGGACAGAATCAAGTTAAGAATAACGGTAGTGATTGCCCTTGCAGTTTTTCTGCTGAAAGGTACGGACACTTTTGCACAACAGACAGACCCGACGCTGACGGGTGCTGTTTTTGCACAGACATCCACACTGAAGAATATCTATGACAAACGCCAGAAGGCTCATGAGAAAATCATTGCTGCCGAGACTGCCGTAACGGTTGCTCTCGACAGGGTACACAGTGTGGAGGAGAAGATGCTGGAATATCTTTCCAATGCACAGGGTGCCATGCAGAATCTCTATCAGATAAAGCGTGTCGGGGAGCTGGTGGCCACGGAGATACCTCAGAACTGCAGCCTGCTGCTCAAATCGGTAGGAAGCAATCTGAAGGGGACGGCCATTGCTGCAATCGTTTCGGACGAGCTGGCTGATGCCGCAACCCAGATGGCTGCGCTTTATCCGTTCATGAGGCAGTTGGTGACTTCCGGAAGCTATGATACAGGCGGTTCTGACGGAGGCAAGGAGAAGCACAAGGTAAACCTGCTCAGTTCTTCCGAGCGGTACTACATAGCAAACGAGGTACTGACCAGACTGGAGGCTGTTAATACCGACCTCTTTATCCTGGCATGGCAGGTACGCACACTCTCATGGAACGACCTCTGGTTCTCTCTTGACCCGGAAGGATGGGCAAACGTGATGTCCGGCAAGAACATTATAGGAGGAATCGTTGCGGACTGGAACCGGGGGTTCTCATTCAATTAATTCAAACATTGTAATTTATCAGGAATATGGATTCAGAAAAGAAGATTATAGGACGCTGTCCGTTCTGCGGCGGCAACGTGGTGAAGACCTGTAAGGGGTATCGCTGCGAAAACAACACAGGTGAGCATCCTTCTTGTGTGCTCAACATCAATGCCATCATCGGCAACCGGAAAATGAATGACGGGGAGATTGCCGAGTTTCTGGAGAAACGCCGTATCCTTCTGGACGGATTCTCCACCAAGGAAGGCAAGACTTTCCCGACAGTGCTGGAACTTGCTGATGACGGTGCAGTCAATATGCAGTCTGTTATCGGCAGGTGTCCGCACTGCGGCGGCGAGGTACGTGTGGGAACAAGGGCTTTCAACTGTTCCAACTACAGCAATCAGGAAGCACCGTGTTCATTCGCTATCTGGAGGAATATAGGAGGCCATCAGCTGACACTGGAAGAGGCGAAGGAACTTTGTGAAAAGAACATTACTTCATCCGAACTGGAGATGTACCGGGAGGACGGTTCCATTTACCGCAAGCGTCTCGGTCTTGCTCCGGACAAACTTCAAATCGTAAAGATATGAAACAGGGAAAGAAACTACTGATACTGCCTGCAGTGGCAGTTCTGCTCGGAATGGGAACCGGCTGTTCCGGCAACAGCGGGAATAAGGCACAGGATATGGCCAAAAAGGCACTGATGGCTTCGGTGGATAATCCGGAATCCGTAAAGATTGTCGGTATCAGCAAACCGGATTCTGTATTTGGCCGTGAGTATGTTACCATGAAGGAGAAGATGGCTCTTTCTGTGGCCATGATGAAAATCAGTCGCAGGTTTATGGAGGATACGGATTTTGATAATCCGAATTCAGAATGTCACGGGATGTCCGGACAGATGAAACGTCAGATGGATGCCATGACGGCACTCCGTTCTCTGATGGTTTCCGGCGAGCTGAAACCTGTAGGTGATGAAACAAGTCAGGAACACAAGCCGTTCAGCGGTTGGAAGGTAAAGATAGAGTATGAAGCCACTGATTCTGACGGACAGCCATACCGTTCTGAATACTGGTTCATTCTGGATAAGGAAGTGCAATGTGTAATCAGGTCATTTGAAATTCCACTTTTATGAAACTGAAAAGAATTTTATTACCGATACTGGCATGGAGTGGGCTGATACTCACTTCCTGCCATTGTGAACATGAAGAAGTTGACGGCCTTTTATCTTCCCTTCATGTTGGCAATGTGGTCTGTTCGGACGGGAATATATTGTCCATGGACAAATTCAAGCAATCTGACAAAGAAGCTGTTGGCATAGTTTTCCATGTAAACCGTAGTTCTGAAACTGACAATCTTGGTTATGCAGTTTACATTCATGATATGGAACCGCTGGCTTTTGCCGACAGTCTTGGTATTGACCAGGGTACTTCTGCATCATTGACTGATGAGGACGGAAATGAGAATACCTATTCTTTGTTCAATAATGATGAAGTCCTATCACCAATAGCTATCAAGTCTTTTGATTTGTGGAGTTATGGACAATCGGCTTATATTCCTTCTGTCCGGCAACTCTCTTATCTGTTCGCTGTCCGGCACCAGATTAATGAATGTATAACTGAAGTCGGTGGAACTCCGATTAATCTGAATCCGGGTGAATGCTGGTTGTGGTCGTCTACAGAGGTAGAAGGGCAAAAGGAAAATAAGGCTTGGCTTTATTCCATGCAGTCAGGAACTATTCAGGAAACGCCAAAAGATCAAGCGCATAAGTTCAGGCCTATCATTTCTGTATATAAGACAAAATAGAACAAAAGTCTAAATATAACCATTATTTGTATTATACTTACATTAGTTATATTTAGACTTTTATCTTTGTATTATTTATTTTTCCATAAAATATAATCATTCAATAACATTTGATTAATTTCTTTCTTACTTTTAGAAGCATAATCATCCATACAGATCAAAGACACATTTGAACAATTCGATATTTCTGATGAAATATTCTTATGCTCCCCATATACGATTATCTGCCAAAATACTTTGCTTTTATTTTTAATATTCAAAGCAGCTTTCTTTATAGACCCTAAATCGTCATCAGTAAATATAATAACTAAAGACCCATCATTTATTGAGCCACTGGCAGCATTTACGAAAGCATTTAATTCAGTTCCAGTACCTTCACAATGTACATTTTTAACAGACTGAATATTCTCTAATCCGATATTTTCAACAAAATCAGCTCTATCACCAAACTTCCATAAAGAAATTTCTTTAGATTCTGATATTGTCAACGAAACTGATAGCACTTGCTCAGCGATATTATGTACATGCCCAGCTTTATATAAATTATCCATAGAGCCTGAAACATCAAGTACTAAAAATAATGAAGATGCTTTTGTACTCTCAAATTTTTCTTTTAATTGGCAGCTAACAGATATATTTTCAAAAGAATGATTACTTCCTGGGATTATATCTATGATATCTGTTTTTTTATTATTAACTTCTAAATTCTCACTTTCTTTACCTTTTATTTCATCAATCTTATTTTGCTCTTCATTACCAAATACCTTTGTACAACTATCAATCATCTCAATTACATCTTTTGTAGCCGTAGGCTGGTCTTCAAGAACTCTAAATGCATCGGCAAATTTTTTTTTGGCAGATGGATTTATTTTTTCAAAATACTCAGGATTCAAACATGAAGCTTTATGCAAAATTGTTATTTTATCTCTTTCATTAGAAATTTCATGGGCAGCACTATCTAGTTCCTCAGTTATATATTGTTTAAAAGCACTTCTATCATACTCTGGTCTTTCGGGAACATTGTCAGGCATCTTGTCAATATTTTTATATTCTGCCTGATGCAAGATTCGTTCAAACTCATCATTAAATGCAGAAACTGCATTCACATCATTTCTAATTATCATAATATTTTCATAATTAGAACCAGAAAAGCGAGTCCAATTATAAGAACCATTTATAATAGTTTTATCATCTATTATACAAAACTTATGGTGTAGTAAATGAGGGTATTCCACAAGATAAAACCTGACAGACTCTTTAGAAATAAGTTCGTCAAAATTAAGACAATATCCACCATTATTAATCAAATCGTTGTTTATAACTATTTCAATATTTATACCTTTGTCAGCTAACTCATTTACTGTCTTAAACAAATCATAATTAGTAAACCACGAAACAGCTATTTTTACATCGTGCTCAGCATCTAACAGTTCATTCTGTATTTTTGATAAAATATTCTCAAAGTATGATTCTACTACAATATTACTCCTTAAAGGTAGCAAATTACTTTCCAGACATATTGTCTCTGTATTTAAAAACGGAATTGAAGAAATATCATTATAGACTTTACCATTAGCAATAAAGTTATCCAAAGCAGGTACATTCCCATATTCCAGTATTGATTTACCTAAAATCCTTAACCTATACTTGCTCTCCCAAGACTTACATATTACAACTTCCAAATTTGGTAATATAGGAGGATTAAACCTATTATTATATGCTATTAAAGATAAAGCTTCATTATATTCTTCATCAGTAGAAACATTTAAATAATCATAAGACAAATCCTGAATAATATTTCTTAGATATTCACGATCTACTTTATATATTGAATTTGCTACACTCTCTAAGCGGAATTTATATTCATCTACAGATAGTACTTCTTCCTGACTATCTACTAAATTACTTTCAAGATCCATCTCTTCTATATTATCAAAAACAGACCATGGTAATGCTTTTTCAAAAATCAGTTTTGTTCCTTTGGGAACCATCAATGTGGAATTTTCGCTTAGACCCTGAAAGGCATCTCTTTCAATATTTATCGGAGTAAACGAAAAGAATTTGACAACCAAGTTCTTCACGGTTTTATCAAAAGCATTTTTTGAAATAGTCTCTAGACTTGAAAATAATTCAAAAATACGTACATTTTTATCTTCATAAAAAGCATTGTTCCCAATATGAACTGTAGACTGTAGTTTCAGAATATCTCTATTTGAAATCTGAGTATATTTCATATTACTCAAAGCATAATCCCCAATATTATTTATTTTATCGGTATAATCAACATATGGAACTTCTGCATAATTAAAACATTCTTTCGGCAAGGTAGAAACTTTACTAGAAAGTTTAAGTTTTTTACTTATCTTTGCTCCCCAAAAGCAGCCATCGCCAATATTAATTACACTATTAGGTATTTCGAGTTTCTCTATTTGGACACCATTAAAAGCATAATTACCTATTGAAACAATAGACGTTGGGATTATTATTGCTGTAAGTTTTTTATTATTATAAAAACAATAATCACCTATTATTTTTACACTATCAGGTATTATAACTTTACCAACTTTTCCATTAGGACAATATATTATTTCTGTTATATCATTATTATATAAAATACCATCAATAACTTTATATGTAGTATTGTCTTTATGCAATTTTATCTCTGTTATCTTATCACATTTGAAAAGATTATCTATAGGAAAATCTTTTATCAACGGTGGTATAAATATGGAATTAAGAGTTTTAGGAAAATTGTTATGACCAATTTCTTCTAATGTATCTGGTAACGTTAATGAAGTAATATTAGATTTTTCAAAACAATGACTACCTATTTTTTTTAATTTAGTAGGAACTGAAACAAAAGAAACTGATACTTTATTAAAACAATTATCTGCAAATTCTGTAATCTCATTATCAACTGTAATATATCTATCATCAAAACATGGATATAAATCTTGTGCTTTGCATGAGTTTATTACACCAGAACCAATAATACTATGGCATCTATAGTTATTACCCGTATTACTGATTCTTATCCAATCATCGAAATTATCCGTGACATTAGGACCGCATTTTATTGAATTCTTATAAGACATAATTCTATATTTTATTAAATAATTTATTGCAAAATAAGCTATTAGCCAACAATATATGTATTAACAAATTCTTTTTTCATCCAAGATAGTCTAATTTAAAGTATATGATAATTAATCTAATGTCAGTTTACCTAGAAAAAATTTTAGTTGATATTCCCGTACTGTATTCAGTGTATCCCCTAGAGGGTAACTCTTTGTGCTCCTTTATATCACGTCCCTTATTCAAGAGGATTTTATTTTCCTAAATTTATATTTTGTTTTGGTTAAAACAAAATACATGCATCCGTCATGACCGTGTCTAAAAAGCCGTTTACAAATATTATAATTTTGTATTTTCGTAATATCAGATCTGGATTTCCAGACAGATATAGATGATTTAGGAGTTAGCAAAAGTCTCGGCTAAACAAGAACATATGGACCAGTAATTCCAACTTAGTATTCTTGCCACTTATCGCAGACATAATCTTGCGTCTCTGTTCTTTAATTAAACGGTCTTTCATAAAGGATTATTTACTTAAAAAAAACTGAATTGGAATCAACTGTGGATGATAATTAATTTCTGTTTTTTTTGTTATTGGCAACAAATTCAGTTTCCCTAAATCAACATCAGCATCAGTGTTAAGCTTGTAAGTCAGGTATAAATCTGCATCTTTCTCCGTTATTATTATATCATCAAGCATCTTTGATTTAGGAACCAATGTCGGTCCTGTACCATCAAGAATGAACAGTTCATAACAATTACTTCTATTATATACCAATAAGTACCGTGCTTTTGCAAATCCTTCTACCAGACTATGTGTTGCGCTATTCATTTGTAAAGCAACACCAACGGTTCCTGTTTGCTTTAACGTCGATATAGTAGTATCGAAACTATCCCCTTCCTTTACAATGCAAAGAGCGAGATCTAATGTATCAAGGCTATTTTCAAGAATAGGAAGAACTTCATTGGGATCCTGACCCAAGCGACATTCTTCCACATAAAATGTTGTACGCAACATCTCTATCAACTCCTGATTAGATTCTATATTTTCTGGTTTATTTTCCAAAGCTAATGAATATATTGTTTCATCTTTATATGGTGTATAAATCTTACCTATCAACTCTTTGAAATGCTGCTTTATATATTCTTCTCCATTTATGTATTCTTTGGCACGCATTGCGTAGAAATTGTAGTCTTGCTGCAGCCATTCTCGTATCTCCCTGCGGAAACGATTACGTACCGCCTGTTTCCACTCTGCTTTCTGATTAGTATTATTGCGAGCATACAATGAAAGAACAAAGAGAAAGTTTACATCATAATGAAATAAAAGTAAAGTATCACGGTCAAAAAGGCGGTTTTTAAAATGCTCTTTTCGATGACGCTTATTTTTTCTATCCGTCTGGCTTATCCCATCTGCTGAATAATCAAAATGCTCATCCATCTTTGCAGATACAAAGAAATTAGGAATTATATTATATCCTTCTGTGATATCATCACGTAATCTTATACCAGATTCTGGAACTTCACCACGGCCCCATATATCAAGATTACACTGAATGACATTACGTGCATATGTATATTGTTTATAAATAGACTCTTTGCCAAGTTCATGCCCCATTTTATAATATTTGGAATCACCAATATAATATGTAGATTTTTCCTGATTTTCTATTAAACTTTGGGATGTGAAGAGATGATCGATAACCTTGCCGTCATCTTGTTTCTTCTTCATACCATCAGGAAGGGGATTATCACCAATCAATTCATCGATGATAGCCTCGAAGACTACATAAAAGTTTTTCGCTAACAAATATTCTTTGCGTTCTGTACTCACAAATATATTTTTTGACTCGTCAAAGAATGCATAACAAAGTTGCCAAAGTTCTAAAGCCTTATCAGAGAAATACTTATATTTTATTTGCAATAATCTTCTTTTACCAAAACCATGAAGATATACATCAAACTTTGAACCAGTAATAAGCTGAAAATGGCAAGCTATATTTGCTTCAAATCCATAGGTATCATTAATATGCTTCAGTATAGAATAAAAAATAATAAGCAGTTCTTCATCAAAATTTATCTGACGCTTCTTATTGACAGGATTAAGATAAATAGGCTGTCCATTTTGAACTATAGCCGGTTGAGTGGCAATAGTCCGATTCCAATTTATCTTATTCAACCCTCTATGAATGTTTTTTACTACAGTAAAGATAAAACTTTGATTGTCTCGTGCCCATTGAACCAAAGACAACAGAATGTCCAGATATGTATTGCTCAATCTTCTGCCAACATTACCTACTTGTACCATTTTTTTATGATACACGATACCACTATCGTTACGTCTGTCGTTCTTATAAACGACAATCGCACGATAAATCCATACAGCAAACTTATATATAAAGTTTTGTTCTTCTGGCCTTAATGTATTATCAGTAGCTAGATTAATAATATCTTCTGGACGATATTTTCCAAATACAAGTTCTTTACCATCAACATCTTTAAGTAAGACCTTTGGTAAAATAAACACACAATCCTTCAGTAGGCTATTGTAGTAATACCCCACATAATGTATACTCACGCATCCATCAATATCTTCCAAAGCATCGATGCCATGAATCACATCGCGTATTTCATTAATGGAATATTGATGTTCTTCAATTAAGATTCTCATAATTGATCTACTGCTTTATCTCTTCAATATGGATACCCAAATCCTCAGTATTTACAGCATCAATAAATTCTTGTACTGTATCCCGTGGGTTTTTATCAGTACCTCTGCGCCAACCATCTTTATTCACCCAAACCGATCTACCGTCTGCACATTTAATCTCATAACAATAACCAGCATATCTTTCAGATAATGACTGACGGCCTTCATCTGTTACGATAAACCAACTTGTTGGATTACAAGAAACGAATTTGCCCCAAATACTTGCAACTTCTTCTGCAGATTTTTCTGGATTTAATTTTACATACTCCTCAACTGCAGTGTATGGAATAGCATTAAATTTCTTTACTTCGATGTCATTTACTTTTATTTTTAAGCCAAATTTTGAGATATCACTATCTATTGGATCCACATTGTCTTCTATAGGTTTCAATTCCAAATTTGTCAAGAAAGAAATCACTTTCTTTTCTATTACCTTTGCATTTTCTCCTTCTGCTGTATAAAACTTGTCAAAAGATAACTTACCTCCTTCAGGGTCATTAAAAATTTTATCTGCGAATTCGTAATCCTTAAAAATGTCATTCCATATGTAAAACACAACCTTGCCAACAAAACGATCTGCAGATATGATACCTTTGTTATCTGCTTTACAAAAGAAATAGCCAAGTTTTTTATCCTCTGAACTTGTGGTTGATCCAATCTTTTCATTAATTGCGCATAGGAACTGCCACCAATCATATTTCTTTTTATCAGCTTCTATTACCCATCCTTTTTCTCCATTACTGATTGGCATATACTTCCAATCCCAGCGACGTTTGAAGGCCGAATCTATTGGAAATAGAGACTGATCACTTGTATTCATTGTAGCCCAAATATATAGGTTGCTAGGGAGAAGTAATATTTCGCCATTTAGCACTTCTTCAACAACATTATGACCATCATATAAAGCATTAATACTGTCCTTTTCCAAAATCTCCAAATTTTTGAAATACTTCTGTAAGTGTCGTTTCATGTCTGCATCAGCACTAATAGGATATTCAGAAAAGCCGGCTTCATTTCGATCAAGTAGTTGAAAAAGATCACCAAAAATTTGGGCACAATTACCTCTGTTGATTTCTTCAATTATTAAATATTGTTTCTCTGGATCACCTACTGTTGCTTCAGAGTAGAATTTCCATGCCTTTACATAAGCTTGCAAAAATGCTTGCGGTACAAACTCGTAAATAATTTTTGACTCAGTCTGTACTTTTCCATCTTCATCTTTAACAGGTACTGCTTTTGCATCAATCACAGTCATTACATCTTTTTCTATTGTTGTGGGCTTGTATGCTCCAACAAATGTTGAATAATCAGTATCAGGATGAAATGTTGTTCTTATTACCTCTTCGCCCTTTGTGTCTTTTTTTATAATATGAGATTTACCTGTACCAGGAGCACCGTAGTAGATTACCTGTCTAGAACCATCTACTGGCGTAAGTTTATTAGCCATCATCTTTTTAACTTTATTTATATCTTCCAGATGTAATTTATCTCTATTTTCCATATACCATAATATTTTATTGGGTTTAAAACATATTGCACGTTGACCGTCCTCTTTTGTAAAAATATCCCGTCCCGATTTGTATGCTTCTTGAATAGGATAAATTTTTACCTGAAAAGAAGTTGGGGAAGTACTTTCAGACTCGATACGTTTATCATACATCCAATTGGGATGTATGCCTGTAAATATAACGTCATGATCATTTTCAGATCTCTTATATATTCCGATTAAATAACATTCTGCACTGTCAGCTTCAGCAACATCATGAAACTTATTAGCGATATTTAAAGTATTCAAATCTGGCACCCATTTTGTATGTTCTCTGAACTGAATGCGTTGCTCATAAGGCATATTTCTTCTACCACCACCTTCTAATTGGCATAAATATATATAAAATGGATTATGAGAACTTTTTGGAATATTGAATGTACACTTTATAAGTGATTCAGCTCTCAATCCATTCTCCCGACGAGATATTTCCTCAATATTCCACAACGTAGGAAAGAATTTGTCTATTTGATATTTAAACTCCTTAAGAGTGTCAAAATTAGCAAAAAAATCACCCGTTACTAAATTATAGTAAGGATCATTTTCTTGCACCATATCATATTGAATTCCTGCCATAATTAAAAATATAATTTATGTATCTGTTTAGCAATAGCATTTACCAACATAGGTGGAACTGCATTTCCTATTTGCCTCCATTTATCAGCAAAATTACCTGTAAAAATATAATCCTCAGGGAATGATTGGATTCTCTGAATCTCTTGTATCCTTAGAAAACGATTCTTCCAGTGAAATGGTCCCATATTATTTGAAAAACTTGCCTGGATAGTCCAAGAAGGTTTATCTGGCGAGAGTTTTAAGAGAAATGACCAATATCTTGATCTCCACTTAAAGATTGGATCAGGATAACCTCTTTCTTTTGTAAAGAAGAGATAATTGTCACCAGGCGGAACTAATGGTAGAAGATCCTTATGTTTAGAACCTGCTAATCTGTCTTTATCCTCTGGTAAATCAAAGTCAATATCATTCATGATTTGGCCACAGGTAACCCAAGGAAGGTGGTTTTCATCTGGCTTTTCAGAATGCGTTTCTTCAGGAAATATAAAATCTGGCATATCCTTCTTAACACCAACACAAATAAAACGTTGTCTTATTTGTGCAACCCCATAATTTGCTGAATTAACTACACGATATTGAATCTTGTAACCTAATCGTTCACTTTCTTCTTTAAGCATTTCTAGAGCAGCTGCATGAGGTTTGAAAACAAAACCAGCAACATTTTCAAAGAAAAAAAACTTTGGATCCAATTCTTCTAAAGCCCTGAAATAATTGCTAACTGTTAAGAAACCATTTTCGTCTTCAATCCCTCGTTTCTTATCTGTTCTATAAAAACGAGATTTTGAAAAAGGAGGACAAGGAGGTCCACCCACAAGTCCATCAATAGGACCATATTTTTCTTTTATAATCTTAAAATCAACATCTGCTATACTCGCACATTTCACTTCTGCTTCTGGATAGTTTAGTTTAAAACTATCACAAGCTATTTGCCAATTGTCATTAGCAAATATAGTATTAAAACCAGCTTGATGAAAGCCACAATCTATACCACCAACACCAGAAAATATACTAACTATCTTGTTCATAATCCTGTTTTTAATAAATCAACGAATGCCTTACCTAGCAATGAAGGAACAGCATTACCTATTTGTTTTTGAATTGTCCTACGATTTCCAATAAATTGGTAATCCATAGGAAATGTTTGAATTGAAGCAACTTCATTCACACGTAATCGTCGGTTGTCCCAATGAAAAGGTCCAACCCATGGTCCAGGTTGTGCAGCTATAGTCCACGAGGGAAGTAATGGATGTAGCTTCAATAAAAAATTCCAAAATCGCTTATTCGCAACAAACTTTGGATTAGGATAGCCATCTCTTGCAGATAATGCAATATAATTATGACCAGGGGGAATTTCCTTTAACTCAAGATCATATGTTTTACCTGTTGTCAATTCTTCAGCCTCAGATAATTCATCTACGTCAAATCGACCAATCCAATCTAAAACGTTTACTTTCTGCGCTTCTTCAGGAGATAATTTCACAAGTTCTCCTGTTATGTTTCGTTGAGAAGCTACAAATATTACGCGTTTACGCTTCTGAGGTATACCAAATTCTGTAGCATTAGCTAGAATTCTTTTAAATTCATACCCCATACGAGTTATCTCTTCTTCAATATAATCAACAACTATACGATTCGTTGGATGAAGAATACTTTCTACATTTTCTAATAAAAAACCATCAGGACGTATCTCATCAATAACACGTAAATATTCTGATATCATATTTCGTTCATCATCAACGCCTTTCCTTTTATCATTAGTTATCCAATAACCAGCTTTAGAAAAAGGCTGACACGGAGGGCCACCAACAATGATTAGTTTTTCAGGATTATTTTTTCTAATTATCGAATTATAATCAATACCTTTAACATTCCTAATATCATCACATTTATGTGAGGTATGCGCAAAAAACGGATTGGCAGAAATTGTTTTTATAGCTGCAGGTTCGAAATCGAGACTACTAATAACTTTAACACCTGCTAACTGTGTTCCAATATCAAGACCACCACATCCTGAAAAGAATGATAAAGCATGTATTTTAGAATTTACAACCTCATCATACATATCCATGCAGCGATAATTCCTGTCCACAAAAGGCAACAGAATACCTTCTTCAGTTTTATCGTATTTATCAAAAGAAGATAAAAACTCTGAATACTGATGATCGCAAATATGTGATAGAGATTTATACTTTAGTAGATACTTCATCTTCAATTAAATCCTTTAATTCTACACCTAATAATTTAGATATAATAACAAATTGAGTCATAGAAGGCTGAACCTTATTAGTCGTCCATCGGGATACGGTGATCTCTGTAACTCCCATTTGTTCTGCCAACCATCTATTTGTTAAACAGCGTTCTGCTAATATTACTCTAATACGATTTGGATAAATATCTTTTTCCATAAATTATATATTGCAATTTGAGTACAAATTTAATCATAAAATGCAATGTTGCAAAAGAAAATCGAGTGTTGGTTATAGTTGTTAATCTTAAACAAACACCATTAATCTGATAATAATAATCTAAAATTTACACTGTTGAAAGGTTTATGATGGCTCGTCTGAAAACGAAAATAAGCAGGCCGTCCCGATGATGCAGGCTAAAGCTTGCACTGACGGAACGGCCTGTATCCTTGAATACTCGTCATAAAATACAGACAAGTTGTTCCGACTTTTCGTATTTCATGCGATGCCGGAACAACTTGCCTTATGCTACGGAAACTTACCGGTTGACTTGCTTCGTATCTAAAATACCAGGCAAGTTTCAGCCGACAGGTTCATACAATCATGCAGATAAATCAGGACAGTTGCCAAAGACAGAGCCTTTAAGGTTACGCTGCTCTTCACTTTAAAGGTCTGACATTGGCAACCGGTTACCGGTGGTTTGTCTGAAAACGGATACTATGCTCTTCAGAAATCTTTGAATACTGAATATCAGGAAAACATTGGAGCATCATAGCCGGAACCGTTTCTTATGTGCAAAGGTACTGCGGACTGGAGAAACGCCAAGTGACGCTTGCGCTTTCAGTCGGAGGACTTGACGGCAGCCTTCCGCAAATTTTCTCATACCTCAAAAATTTGGGTATTCCGTCTGCATTCTCTGACTTCACACTTGTCTTTTTCTCCCTTTGGTCCGCAGTTACAGATGCACATAAAACGTTTTTTCCCGGCCATGAAGCTCAATGAGCTTTACTGGAGGGAAAAGAATCAGAACTTCAAAATCAAGTGTTATGCGTACAAGGAGAATAAGTATCAAACAATCTTTTAATTTTTTACTGATATGTGCAGATTAATGACGACACAACTGGCGGAAGCTCTGGAGGGTTATCCGCTCTACTCCCAGGACGGCAAGGGAAAAGAGGCTGTTTGCCGTGCGGTTTTTGCCCTTGGTTCTGTAAGGTGGTTTATCCTTGAAGGAAACAGGGAGGATGACGATGTGATTCTATTCGGTATCGTAGTCGGACTCATGGAGGATGAATACGGGTATATTTCCCTCAATGAGCTTTCGGATGTGGAGCTTGACCTGAGTGCTCAGGGGCTTGGCAAGCTTAAGGTAAGGCAGCAGCAGAACTTTAAGCCGGTTCCGCTGAAACAGATTCAGGACAGCAGGCTTCAGGAATTTCTTGCAAGATTTGAATAGGCTGTATGAAAACAGAAGTGGCCGGTCCTATCCGTCACGGACAAGACCGGCTGCTTATTATAGCAGGTAAATGAAAACAAAACTATAATTGTATGGTAAATGGAAAATTGTCGTAATATTTTTAATATCTCTGCCCGGCATGGGTGGAGCGTTTCTATGGAAAACATGGATGGAATCCGGTTTCTCAATTTCAGGAGGAAGACTTCGAGCGGTGTGCCGTTCTGCTTTACCATTGAAGTTGGTAACGGTACAGCCGGATGCATAGCAAAAGAAATATTCTCTTTCGTCACTGCCGTTGTTCCTGAACAATGTGCAAGGGAATGGATGATTCAGTCAGGAGCAATGGAGCCATCGGAGTTCCTTCAGGCCGTGGCTGACATGGAGGATGTCAGGCTAAGGGCAAGGCTGCTGGCTCTTGAACTTGCAGCTATGAATGCCAAATGTAATCTTTTGGATACCATTCCATGGGACAGACTGAACTAACGGTGTTTCTTACGCTTGCGGCCACGTTTGGGCAGACCGGTTTCCTTGTAGGTTATTAGGTCAATTCCTCTGAACACCCTTTTTGCCTTATCAGGTATCTTCAGGAAAGCCAGCGGCTTTTCCAGATAACGGATATAGGCATAGATGGTGCAGCGGTGAACACCCAGGTAGCGTGCTGCCTCCTTTACTGAATATGTCTTTTCCGGAACGACTTTCATTATTTCTCATGCTGGTTAATCTTTTCGTTTATTGGATGCCGTAAAGGTAAACTGTTGATTATTAGCTGTCAATGCGTCAAATATGGGATTATTCCGGAGATTGTGGGATTTGTATGGATTATGTGTTACCTGTCATATTCAATACAGCAGGTTTGGCGATTGATAGCGAATCTTTTTTTATGAAAATCAGGAAGGAATATATTTGATGGTTGACAGCGTTGACAGCAAATCCAATGAAAATCCGGTATAAAGTCAGTCTTGGAGACTGCTGTAATACAGTATATTATATTCTTTCTGATTTTTCTTATAAAGAATAGAGTATTATAGTGTGTCAACGTTTGGCTATGGATTTTTAGCGGACTGAAAATTGTGGCTACACTTGTCAACGTTTGTCAACGCATGATTTCTATGTGAAGTATCTGATACACTGACAGATACTCTCTGTCAACACTGTCACCATTGAAACGTGTGCATTTTATTATCTGAAAACATCTGATGTGAAAGGGATACATGGTTATCCTAATGTACCATTACAGCCACAGATTTGTTCAGCATGCCTCTTCAGATATTTTTTTGCAAGGTATCTCCGGCATTGCAAACGTCAAACACAGGGCTGAAAATCTTCCTCAAACGGGGTTGAGCGTATTTTCAGCTTTCCTTGAAGTTTGCCTTATTGAATGCCTGCGCTTCTGAGAACTGCAAAAAATATCCTTCGGGCAAGCTGAAAAACTTGCTGACAGAAGGGAAAAAAATCAGAGCGTATGGTACAGATGGACGAAAGCATCAGAAAGCAGTTGGAAAAGCCGCAGACATGGTTCTGCAAATATTTTCCCAAACGTATTCAGAATGTGGGCGAGAAGGAAATCGCCGACAGACAGTTGGTTTATGACTTCAAGGACGGAAGGTCTCATGAAGCGGTGGCACAGATGACGGCAACAAGAATGATTGAAGAGCACGGCAGCAGATGCTCACAGTTGGTATTCATTCCGGTTCCGGCATCATCGGTAAGAAAGAATGAAATCCGGTATATGGACTTCTGCAAAAGGGTATGTGAACTCACAGGAGCAATAAACGGATATGACCATGTAAGGGTATGCGGAGAAAGGCTGGCTGTTCATGAAAACCGTAAGGCTGAAAAGGAAATCAGAAAGGTTAGCATCATCGAGTTTGATGAAGAGTGGTTCAGAGGTAAGGCAGTCATAGTCTTCGATGATGTAATAACACGCGGAATCAGTTTCGGTATGTATGCAAATCAGTTGGAGAGTTTCGGAGCGAATGTCATTGAAGGCATCTTCCTTGCAAGAACCCATTATAAAGTATAGAACTATGAACGGAATATTATCAGAAAAATCAAAGTCACTGGCTTTCACGGGACACAGAACTATTCCCGTAGAAAGGCAGGATGAAATAAGGGCACGGCTTGTTGAAGCTGTGTCCGTCGCCTGCAAATCGGGTATAACCTGCTTCTATTCAGGCATGGCCATGGGATTCGACCTGATGGCCGCTGAAACTGTATTGTCACTGAAGGGAAGGTATCCGGATATACGGCTCATTGCCGTTGTTCCTTTCAGAAGACAGAGCTGCCGGTGGCCATACATGGAGCAGGAACGTTATCATAGGATAATTTCCAGGGCAGACCGGGTTATCGTATTGAGTGAACACTATTTTCACGGGTGTCTTCTAAGGCGCAATGACTTCATGCTGGAGCATTCATGTGGCGTGATAGCATTTTATGACGGCAAACCTTATGGTGGAACATTCTACACCTGCAGGGAAGCAGTGAAAAAAGGCATGGACATAGTAAATCTGTACTGAAAACCAGTCCGGATTATAGTGAAAATGTTGTACAAAACAGATATGCAATTTTCTTGCATATCTCATTTATAATGCTTATATTTAGATAGTTAAACAAGTTATAAGAAGTAGTTTTATGAATAACATCTACAACCGCTACATTTGGCTGCTGCATACAGTCTATCAGGAAAGAAAGGTCACTTTTGAAAGGCTTTGTGATATTTGGAAGCACCATTTCCTGTACAATGGAAAGCCGTTGAGTCTGCGCACATTCCATCATCACAGAAAGATGATTGAGGAGAACTTCGACATAGTCATTGCGTGCAACAGAAAGGACTATACATACTATATTCAGAATCTGGATGAAATACTCGGTGACAGTTGCCGCAACTGGCTGTTCAACAGCCGTATCATTGATGTGGCTCTGAAAAGCAGTCCGTGTCTGTTCCATCGTGTTGTACTGCCATACATGTCAGGTGGTATTGAATACCTGCCGGATATATCGGAATGTATCAGCGACGGGCATGAGCTGTACATATTCTACACCAATGACAAGGGTAATGAAATGGAAGGCCGTTTCCGACCGGAAGGTTTGAAGCTGTTCCATAACCGCTGGTATCTGCTCGGATACAGGAACGGATCAGAGTTCTGTGCCGTTCCTCTTGATGCACTGACAAAAATCTATCTCAGCGGAAACAGGTTTCAGGCTGACTGCAGATTTTCGCTTGCCAAACGTCTTTCAGACTCTATTGGTGTTGTGGCTCCGACCGGACAGCAGCCGGAAGAGGTTACACTAAGGGCTTATGGTCCATTTGCAGATTATCTGAGAAAGCATCCTTTCCACCATTCGCAGGTGGAAAGGAATAATATGGGGACTTTTACGTCATTTGATTACACTCTTCTTGTGACTGACGAGCTGGTGGATGAAATCCTGGCTCTTGGTGATAAGGTGGAGATTTCTTATCCGGAAAAGCTGAGAATGAAACTGCTTCAAAAGATTGGACGTATTAAGAATAGGTATATAATTTAATTATTGTTACTATTGTATTATAGTTTATTTTACAATGTATAAATATAAAACATATGATATTTGAATGGTAATATTCAACACAATTTGCTGTAGTTAAAAGTAATTGCCAGACTATTGAATTACTAATTGAATTATGGCACAAGACTACTTGAAACATGATATTATTTATTGTTTTATATTTATAATAATATCTTTTATATCCCTACATTTTCTAAAGTTTCTAAATAGTTGTGGTATATTTGAATTTGAATAGTTTTGATTTACAACATTAATCGTAATATCTGCATAGCTTCTAACTAGTGGCTTTATAGTTTCATTAATATATTTGTTGATATCAAGGGATTTATTTTCAAGAACAGATTTCTTAATTTTTTGCATTACTAAATGAGTTATAAATATATTTCCTAAAATTAGTATACGCTTACTTCTCTCTTCTGTCTGTTTGTTATACAATAAATCTAATTCACACTTTATTGCTCTGTTAATTTTAAGAATATGTTTCAACCTAGTAGGTGTCAATGATTCATTAAAAAGTTCAGTGTATGGTGCTGATGCTAAGGATTCCCATAACTTACCAACCTCTCTTTTAGCTTGAACAGAAAAAGTGACTTCTGTTTGACTTGCTGCAAGAGCAATTGCAGCTTCATCAAATGTATAATTATTATCATCCAAAGAAGGAATATCTATACCTCTTTTTAAATGATAATTAATACCATCAAGTCTTAATTCTTCTTTAAGTTTTAATTGTATTGGACACAAAGACACGAAATCTTTTTTCTCAACTTTATTTTGAGTATTATTTGCAATAGTTTGCCTTTTTGAGAAGTCAGAAGGAGCTCCTTCTAATGAAATAATTTTCACAAACACTTCGGCATTTGGAGAATTTTGTTGTGGATTTTTATAAAATTCCCCTATTGTCCCTACTGTTTGCGCTCCATTCACAATCTGAATATTCGTGCAACCAAAAATACCAAGATCTGTATTTGTACCACCAAAAGCAGTTTTATTTATGGAATCACATAATATCGAAATTCCATTATTGAAATATTTAAACAGTTCTGGTGAATTATTAAGTGTCTCATTCATAGCATTATTAGATTCGGTGTTGCCTAAAAAATGTCTAATATTTTTAGACAATAAGCTAATGCCATGCTTTTCCCATAACTGTGCTATTTCTGTTGCATCGACTATACCATATATAGATTTATATGGGTTAACTATTTGTCCCCAGCTCTTTATGTGAAATTGACAATCTATAGGACTAGCCAGTCCCTTCTTAAGAATATCATGAGCTTTGGCCAAATTGAAATCTATAAGTGAGGAAATTTCTCCTGACTCATTAAATTCTTTAATAAAAGGATTTAAGATTTTAAGACTTTCTTTGGATAAATTATTCCCTGTATATGCAATAACAAAATATAAATGGTATTGTGCATCACATAACGCTTGATCAATTAAACCCTGAAATCTTTTAATCTTCACCCCAAATTTATTGTATTCTCCATTACATAAATCTTCAATACCTTGAATAAATTTATGTATGTCACCTGTATTTATACTTTTATTACCATTAAAAGAAAATTTAGACTGGACAATCCACATCTTTTTTGAGATATTATCAATATAAACTAAGTCTATACCATTATCTTCATACTCATCGGTTATACATGCGCAAACATCTTGAGGTTCATAATTACCAAGAGTAACTACTGCATATGCCGCATATGCTCTAGATAGAATATGAATATCTTTGTCTTCATCTGTTGCTTTAATATCTGATGCATCTACAAAACGAATGTAATTATCTGTAAGATGCTTTCTTATTTGATTTACTTGTAAATTTGCCATCAACCTGCGATTTTATATAACGTTATTATTCTCTTTACAAATTTCTTCAGCTCTTCAGAATTAGTTATCGCATAAAGTCTAAACCTCATCAATTTATAACTAATTTAATAGAATCTGATATTGATTTATTGGTATTTGATTTGAATGCATTAATATAATCTTTCTTCTCAATAATAAATGGAATAATAGATTTTACTTCTCCACTTGAAAGACTATTAAGCATATCTAAAGTTGTACTCATAGCTGAGAATCTATGATAATCCTTTGATATCTCAAAAGCAAATGCAAGAAGTTCTTTTTTGATTTGGATATCAGATGTATTATTCATTATCATAAATGCAAAATGTACTAATACATCCACATCCTCCCACTGAATATAATAATCATTATTTTCTGAGAATGTATTTAGCAATATATCCTTGATAATATTTACCTCACTTTTTTTATACCTTAGAAATATTGTTAAATCCTGCATTTTCAGCATTCTTATACTCTTTATAAGCAGGCCAAGTTCTCCTTGAATTTTGAGCAAATAGTTATACACCTTATCAACAAAATCTTTATCATTAATGCCCAATCTGTGATTAGATATTATCTCTTCTACTGATATTTCAGTATTGCGGTATAACAAGCATAATTTTATTGCATTGATAACTTCCCCTACATCTTGATATCTATCATCAGGAGATAGCTTTGTACACTTGTCTATAATCGAAAATATATCAGCCGTGACTTTTTTACTATCCATCGCAAATGGGGATTCTCCATCTGTAAATATAAAATATAATAATTTTCCTAAAGAGAAGATATCACTCCGTTTATCTGCATCTCTTCCCTTACCATCAATATATATCTCTGGAGCCATATAATCGTATGTTCCCATATATTTATCATCAGTAGGAGTCAAACAAGGAGTATCACGTTTAATAAATTTCCCAAGACCTAAATCTGACACTTTTATTTTGTCATCAACAATAAGAGCATTACCAGGTTTAATATCTCTATGAATTATTCCTTGATCATGTAGCCCTTTTAATCCATCACACAATTGCAATATATAATCAAATTTTTTCTCTTCGGACAATCCTCTTTCAACAGCATTTTCAAGCGATTCATCACATAACTCCATTATAAAATAAGGAATTGAAGCATCAATATCTTTATCAATAATTTTTACTATTCTATTATTGTTTATTGTTTCCATCATTCGTATCTCTCTCTTAAATCTTGAGACATACTCATCATCTGTTGTGTTACATATTTTTAAAGCATATTCTTTCCCATCTTTCTCAACCTTAAAAACAATACCCATACCACCATCTCCAATATACTCTTTTATTGTATATCCTTTTATTATATCACCTATTTCCATTTTTTCAATCAATTAATTATGTTATGTACCAATTATCTTAAATACAGTTATTACCTTTTATTAAACTCTCATTTAACTATGTTTTATTCTTAATGCAACCAACTATATCAAACATATTTATTCAATTCTTCAATCAATAAATGTACAGTAGTCGAAGATTCTTCCATGGCAGGATTTCCATTTGAAACCTCGTTAAGTACTACATTTGCGTTCTTTATTGCCTGTGATTGCAGGTGATAAAGCCTATTATACATGACAGTACCAAATCCTTCACTTTTTGAATATGGCATTCCTATAAGTTTTGACAGCATATCTGCATAATTCTGGCGATGGAGAGGACCTCGATAGAGATTAAAATGCAATAGAAACCAATACTCAAATGCCTGGTTACTGTAAGCAACACGGAAACCGTTCTTTTGAGCCAAAATTATTGCTTGATTGAAGTCCTTTGCAGGAAAATCATCCTTGTCAAAAACAACCCAACACTGATCATAGTAATGCTTCTTCTTTTGTTCGGTATCACGTATGCTGATTGCCTTATTGACAAGACTTATAGTATTCATTGCCTGACCTATAGCTTTGACTGTGGCAGTTGTCATACGGAAAGCCTTAAAGTAGTCTGGTTCTGTACGTACCCCTTCACATACTATGAGAAAAGACTGTTTTACATTTCTCGTTCCCTGCTTTCTGGTCAGACTGCCTGAACGATGGTCCTTTTTTGTTTGTCTTCCCATACTCATTCCTCCATATTAAAGACCCTCTCCATTTCACCGATAATGGGAGTTGCACCATATTTACCCAGCAGATAATCCCTTTCAAATGGAGTATTGCTGCGTACTTTATATTCAACCAGTGAATACGCTTCAGTAGAACCGAAACTGTTTTTCTGTGTAAACCATATCTGGTCACGGCGAAACATACCAGCGCTTAACAAGAAGGTATCATGAGTTGTAAAAAGTAGTTGTGCACCCTTTGGGTTTGTTTTTGCCGAATTGAAAAGGCCGATGATTTTACGAACCAACAGAGGATGAAGCTTTGAATTAAGTTCATCAATAACAAGAAGTTTTCCATTATCCAAAGCATCAATGATAGGATATGACAAAGAAAAATATTTTATTGTACCTTCCGATTCATTACTGCTGAATGAAAAAGCTACACTATTGGTTTCTTTCCCCTCATCATCATATTGCCGGTGAGTACTAACGATACGGTTATCTGTTTTTACGATACTGTCTATCCCCAGATCTGCATATTTTGCAAAGTTAGTAATACGCAAACGGAGATTCTCATCATCCATAGACTTTATAGCCTGTTTCCACAGTCTTTCCTCATCATTGCCAAATATCACATGCATATCATTCAGCCATTGCAGGATACTGACTGCTATCGGCTCATTGAATTGTGCCCCAGTAGACAGCAGTAAAGCATTGTCACGCACCATTTTCTTGTTTACAAGCTCTATCAATAAAGAACTTTTCTGATGAACAGTGGTTTCTTCTTCTGTCCTGTAGAATATTTCAACTTCTTTGGCTCTCTTTTTATTTGTGCGCTGGTACAGCCATTCGGCACGTACAGCTTTGCTGTCAACCTCAAAACCATAACGGTAAGTGAAACCTTCAACAATAAAGGTTGCCTCCATTGTAGTCGGCTCATCCATTGAAGTGGTATTCAACCGGAAGTTCTCTACATCAATTGCTTCTCCGGCCTGACTGTTTTTGAAAGAGTCCGTGATAAAACGCCTGTAAAAAGCAATAGCCTTTAGAACATTTGATTTTCCTGAAGCGTTTGCACCATAAATCACTGCACTCCGTAATACAAATAATCCGGTATCGGGTACAGTTATCATATCATTTGACTCGGTAAGAACATCTTTAAGAGCAGTTGCAACAAAGGATATTTTTAACTCATCCTTTATTGACAAGTAATTACTGACACAAAACTCTAAAATCATAAACTTAACTCCTTTTTTTGCAAGATTTCTACAAAAATAAGAGTTAAGTTTTGAAAATCCAAAAGATAACTGTAAATAATTGCTTGACGAATACATTTAAAAGGATTGGATTTTTCTGATGATAATTTATTATTGTAAATTCTCAATTAAAATAAGCCTTTCTGCTCAGGATATTGTTTGTGTCCGGAAGTCATTTCTTCCTTCATGTCCTGTACTTCAGCGACAACCTCAGTTTCAAGATCCAGTCCGAAAGTCTCCTTCAGCTGGAGATAATCAAAGCATAATGCCTTCGGACGGTTTACTTTTACCTTCTTAACCTGCTCTCCATTCACAATGTCAATGGTATAGTCAGGAAGTCCGCTTGGCAGAAGTATGGTGAATCTGTCCTGCTTCAGTCCCAGGTATGAAGCATGGGATTTCAGGTAGGACATGATGGTGGACCAATTCGAGCGATTGGAGGTGGAACCTGCGTTCCGGCTGTTGAACAGTGATGCAACGGCTGCCGTGTTCAGATAGAGAATAGGACGTGCTTCTTTAAATTCTATATCTTCTTTTACAGACAATGGACGGAAGGATTTCATATACCTTATACGGTAATGTGCCTTCTCAATACATTTCCCTGAAGTCTGGAATCCCTGAAGCATACTCCAGAAGTCCGCTATCTCTGAACTTTCCTGAGCCAGTTCATTCTGATTTCGTATTCCTTTGATTGCTATTTCAAAAAGCTCCGCATAACTGAAAGGCACGTCAATGACTGTCTCCAATGTTCTGAAAGTGGCCAGTGGAATAACCCAGTTCCCGAATATACGGTCATGGATAGTTTCATTTTCCAATTTCGCAGCCAGCTCACGCTTGGTGATGGAGTATATTTCGGGAAAGTTTTTCTCAAACAGTTCCCGGTGCCCCAGTATCTCCAGGGTGAGGTGGGTAAGTCCCATGTTGCAGACTGATACAAGGTCTTCATAAGCCCTTTTCTCATTCTGGTTGAATGATGTCTTTGAAAAGGCAAGGAAGATGACACGGGTATAGAGTGCCATATCCTGTGTCGGCTTATCCTGGCCGCAAAGGGCTACACCTGTTGTGACAATGGTCTGAGCTGCCATGCCGTCCGTATTCGTATTCTTCTTGGTCTGACCGCCACCGCCCCAGAGTCCTTTCAGGTAGGCTATCTTTCGGATGTCGAGGTCATTCTTGTATTCATCCAGCACGGCAAGCGTGTTGACGGCCTGTGATACACGGTCGTTCATGGCCGGTACGGAAGTTACACCTAGATTGGGCGGATCTACTCCGTGCAGGAAGAAGGACTGGAGGGAAGTAGCCAGAGTTGTTTTACCGGTTCCCTTTTCACCGAAAAGGTTCAGGATGGGAAAGTGGCGGGTACGTCTGAATATGATGTCACGGAAGAGAGTGGCAAGCAGGTAACAGAAGGCTACGCTTGCATTCTCACCGAATACTTCCATCAGTCTTTTTACGTAATCATACAGTTTTATTCCGTTGCGGTTCTCATGTACCATGAGTCTTTCAAACTGGAATATCTCCGGATTGTTGAGATAGATTTTTGAAGTGGCCGGTATATAGAAGGCCTTGCCGTTGATACCACGGACTATACCCAATTCGTCAACGGCATTGAATGTACCTGCAAAGAATATGCCGTTACCAAAAGCGAAGAATCCTTCAGCCGCATTCCAGCCGAGCTTTCTGATGCGTTCTGCCGTATCGGTCTTTGAATACAGGTATTCCTTTACACGGTTGAGTTTGTCTATCTTGGCCAGCCATACATAATTGCCCAGTGAGCCGACCTTCTGCTGGAAGTTGCTCAGCGAGCATAATTCCGACTCCTTCAGTTCTATGACCCTGCATACATTGTACATATTCCTCATACGGAAGATTCTGGTTCCGTTTATCTCATCCTCGATATGGAACAGTGGCTCCATGATGAAGTTGGAGATTCTTGACGGTTCATCATCATCTTCACCGATGGAGTAGTAACAGTTTTCCCTGACGAACAGTCCGAACTGGCGAAGCAGTTCAGCTTCACGCTGCATCTCGTTCATGGCCGCAGGTTTGTCGTTCCTTCTCCTGACTTCCCCACGTGCCTGGGTAACGGCATCACGCCATAGCTTTACCTTTCCGTGCAGTCTGGAAAGCTGTTCTATGCACTGGTCATACACAAGCTGGTCCTTTATGTAACGCAACAGGTCAGCGATTTCCGCAACACACTTTCTTTCCTCTACCATGGAACCGGCTACCAGAAAACGTTTCTGTGCCAACCAGATAATGAAATGCTTTTCCGGAAGTGAAGTATAATCCTCCCTGCTGCGGATATAGCTGTCTGCATCATTCTTGGCATATTGGATTTCTCCTTCGGTTTCGGATGGAATTTCTGCAAAAGGAAGTTCCCTGACTGTTACATGGAATCCTTTTCTTATGGCTGCAGCCCCGTTGGTCATCACCGCCTCAAATCCCGGTCCGTATGGTTTGCCTTCAGCTATATCTGAATCCGGAATAAAGCATAATGAAGAAACATGTTTCTTCAGCTGTTCGAACTGGCTGTCACTCCAGGCTGTTCCAAGTGACGCTACCGTATTGTCGTATCCTATTGACTGCATTCTCAGGACATCAGGAGCGCCTTCCACAATGATATAATAGTCGGCATCACGCAGTCTGGCTGCACAGTCAATACCGAATACTGTTTCTCCCTTGGAGTAAATCATGCTTGTTGCCGAGTTGATATACTTGGGAGCTTTCCTGTTGTCTCCGATGTATCTGGCCGTATAGGCAATGATGCGTCCCCATCTGTTTCTCACGGGAATCATGATACGCTGGCGGAACATGGCGTATGTGTTTCCGTCCTCGCCACGCTTGAACATACCGAGTTCGTACAGCAGTTCTTCGTTCAAAGCCTTGTTTCTGCAAAAATCCATAAAGGCCTGACCGTCCTTCGGTGCATAGCCGATTCCGGCAAAGGCACAGAACTCCTCATGCCACCGGCCGTATGCGTAGGCTCTGGCATCAAGGCTCTCTTCCTTGTCTGTTGCTCTTAAATTTTGCAGGAAGAAAGACTGTACTGTATCAAGAACTGTCAGAAGTGACTCCCGGTGCCTGGCTTCGGCCATCTGTTCCTCACTGCGCTCTTCACTGATGTATTCTACCGTAATATTATGGTTTCTGGCAATAAATTCCACGGCGGCACTGAAGGAAAGGTTTTCCTTTTCCATTATAAACGTAATGGAATCACCACCACGGTTACAGCTGAAACAGTGGAAGAGATTCTTGCCAGGGGTAACGGCAAAGGAACCGGTTTTCTCAGTATGAAAAGGACAAAGTCCCATCAGTGTTGAACCTTTTCTGGACAGTCTGACATAAGGACTGAGTACGTCTTCTATGGCAAGTTCCCTCACTTTCCGTATGGTTATTTCGCTTATCATAACGTACTGAGCAGGTTCCAACAATCGATTATTGACTGGCCGGAGTATTTCGGACGGCTGATATTATTAGGATTGAGCGGTTGGATATACCCGTTTTCTCTGTATTTTTTGAGTGTCTTGTTGCTGATACCGAGTTCAGCACAGGTGCGCTTGACTGAATAGACACCGTTTGGATCGCACGCTGGTCTGATTTCTTTCATTATTATAAAATCATTATGAATGTGCGATAAAAAAGACCTGTCCGGCTTTATTTTAAACTATAAGCTGGCGAACAAAGGTTACTGACGCACATTCCTGTACCTACTATAATTGCTTTCTTTATATTTCATAGAGTATCACGGCTAAACTAAACAAATAAAGTTTATCAACATTAGTGTATTAGCCATAATATGTTTATCATTTATCTTTCTTGACCGGTTTTTCTGCCTGTTTCGGCTGACTTTCATCAAAATAGTCCTGGGTGGTACGCTGGAGAAGCCTGAGGTCTGCTGTGCGGTATTCCACCTTACCGGGTCTTTTATAGGAAACCACCTTTCCCTGACGTTTCCACCTTTCTACATTCCTGCGGCCAAACAGCTCGTATGCCTTCCTCTGGCTGATGAATTCAGGATCATCCTTGTCGGCTTTCAATTGCCTGACAATTCTGGAGGAGAGGTCATTCAGGAATGTTTCGTATGGTATAAGATGGTCCAGAAACTGTAATATCTTCATATAAACCTGATTTGGTTTCTATACTGTTCGTTTGACCGTAATGGTTTGGGTTTCCCTATCAGTCCTGGTCTTGAACTGACGGTTGTAGATGGCACCAAGCTCTGAGGCCTGTGTACGGACGCTTTTCAAACGTGAAATAGGGAATGAAACTGATTCACCTACTTCAAGGGCAACAAGTGCCGGACGGATTTTTTCTAAGTTTTCAGACATAATTGTTGGATGTTTAATATTTAATGTTTAACTTTGTATTCACCAAATGAATAGGTTACACCACAAAGTAACATAAAATGGTTTATATAACCAAATATTTGTTTGATGATTTATTGTTTAAGATATATTTATTGAAGGAATCGCATGGATAATGACATAAAACACGTGCATGTAGGTCAGGCTATCGACAAAAGACGCAACGAGCTTGGATTAAGCAAATCTGAACTTGGGCGCAAAATAGGTGTACCGCAGCAGCACATAAACCGCATACTGGAAAGGGAGACAATGGAAACGAGCAGGCTTATTAAAGTCAGCGAAGCATTGGACTTCAATTTCTTTTCCCTTTTCTGTCCGAGACAGCATCATATATCGGCACACCTTGCAGCCGTTTCATTGGATGGAAATGCAAACAACCTGATAGGTGATGCAGAACTGGCCGTGCAGTTATCCAGCGAAAAGAAAGAAACAGAGAACCTGAGGGAAACAATCAAGCTTCTGAAAGAGCAGATAGAGAGTCTGAACTCACAGATTTTACGTCTTGATTCAAACCTGAAGGATAAGGACGTGATTATTGAACTATTGAAAGATAGAAGAAAAGAATAAACTGAAATGTTGTATATCTATTAATTTAATTATTCATCAAAGGGTTGATGGAGAGGCAAAAGTAAAGTGAATGCCGCTTACACTTACTATGTAAGTTGTAGTTTATTAAGATTCAGATACTTACGACCATATTTGATTAAGTGAGAAAATTCCGGCCAATAAGTTATCAAAAAAGTTTGCTTACTATAGGCTTACACTTGTATGGTAAACGTCTAATAATCAGAAAGGAATTGACAAGGCACAAGCCGCTATTGAGGATATCCTCTAAGCTGGGAATCATTAATCAAAACAATATTAGATAAATATTCGCTTACTGTAGGCTTACACGATGCAGTTAAGTATTTGAATATTAAATCTATATCGGTATGGCGCAGGCTGCTGTGGAAGATATGAAGTAAATTGAATATTTTCTGAATATAAAGGTGGGAGGTGCTTGGAATAAGTACCTCCTACTCTATTTTTATGGCATTTTATTTTTTCAATAAAAACATAGTTTATACATTTGCCTGCAAGACAAAATCTATATTCATATGAAAAACAAATGCCTCTTAGTATTACTGTTAGCTTTGGGATGTTGCCATGTACAAGCACAAAAAAGTCAAAAGGATCCTTTGTCCGAAGCACTCGTCCGGTTGAATCAAAAAGTGGATTCCGAATTGATTCCCGGAATAAAAAGGTTTCCCTTGATTGGAATTTCCACAGATATAAGTCCGAAACGGACAGCCGTAAACACGGCATATGTACAGTCAGTCATTCTCTCTGGAGGAATTCCTTACATGATACCTGTAACGGATAATGTAGAAATACTGCGTCAAATTGTATCCCGACTGGACGGAATTGTCTTTACAGGTGGAGAAGACATCCAACCAATGTATTATGGCGACCTTCTTTATGAAAAACTGGAAGAAGTAAGCCCCGCCCGGGATACCTTCGACTTGATGGTGCTGAAAATGGCCGCAGATCGGAATATTCCCATATTAGGAATTTGCAGGGGGCTACAATTAATGAATGTAGCTTTCGGTGGAACTTTATATCAAGATCTGCCCACGCAACATCCTTCAAGTGTCAACCATCGCCAAAAAGAATCCGGCACTACCCCCACCCATCCGATATCCATCATAAAGGAAAGCAAGTTGGCAGAAATTACAGGACAAGAAGTGCTGCAAGTCAATACATTCCATCATCAGGCTATCCGGGAATTGGCACCGGGATTCAAAATCACGGCTTGGGCACCCGACAGCATAGCGGAAGCTATAGAAGCTTATCCCATACGGCAAATGATAGGTGTGCAATTTCATCCGGAAATATTTACAGCTGCCGGAGATACCACCATGCATAAATTATTTAAATTCCTGGTGAACAAGGCTGATACATTCAACCTAGCTAAAAAAATTCACAGCCGCATTCTATCCATTGACACTCATACAGATACTCCTCTTTGGTTTAAAAACGGTTACAGCGTAGGCTTGAGAAAAGACAACATGGTCAGCATCCCCAAAATGGAGGAAGGCAAATTGGACGCACAGTTCCTAGCCGCATTTATATGGCAGGGGAAACGAGATGACGTATCTTCACAAAAAGCCGTAGAAAGCACCACCCTATTGATTCAATCCATTTATGACGAAGTAGCAAAATACAAAGATTTTTGCGGCATCGCCCTTACGGAAGAGGATTTGGTACGTTTAAAGAATGAAGGCAAGAAAGCTTTCTTTATAGGGATCGAGAATGGTTACGCCATCGGCAAGGACCTAAAGAATATAAAAAAATACAAACAGATGGGAGTTAATTATATAACTCTCTGCCATTCTTATGATAACGATATTTGCCATTCGTCCACTCATACGGAAGATGCGACTCAAGGATTGACACAGTTTGGTCGTGAGGTAGTGAAGGAAATGAACCGGTTAGGTATTATGATAGACATATCACATGCCAGTGAAGGTACTTTCTGGGATGTGATAAAATATAGTACACAACCTATCATCGCCTCTCATTCCTCGTCAAAGGCTTTATGCGACCATGACCGTAATCTGACAGACGAACAACTCCGTGCCTTAGCGAAAAATGGCGGAGTGGCACAGTTATGTCTCCTTGATGCCTATATCAATAAAAACCCAAAAGCCGCATCCGTTTGTGATGCTGCCGAACATTTGGACCACATGATTAAAGTAGCCGGCATAGACCATGTAGGAATAGGTACAGACTTTGATGGCGGTGGTGGTCTGCAAGGATGTAAAGGAGATAATGACTTAATTAATCTGACCATAAAAATGATTGAAAAAGGATATACAGAAGAAGACTTAAGGAAGATTTGGGGAGGTAATCTCTTGAGAGTAATGAAGCAAGTACAGGAAGCACCACTTCTTTCTTCAAAAAAACGCAGATAATACCCAAACAAGGATAATTAAAAATATATAGAAATATCCTATTATCATTTTTCGGAAATTATCAGGGCTGTCTCACCAATGGACAGCCTCTTTTTGTAACTTACAGTTTAATAGTAAAAGAAATAAGACAGACCTTATTCCCCTCTCCTCACCATAGGAATTTTCCTATTACAAATAGGGAAACTCTCCTTTACAAATAGGAATATTCCGTTTATTGTATCATTCCCTCCACTTATCTTTGTGACATAAGAAAAACAAATTTTAAAATTAACGGATATGAGAACAAAAATACTGAAATACTTCGGAATGGTAGTTGTACTGATAATAATGGTTAACCTAACCTCCTGTGAAGTATCCATAGAAAGTTGGTACGATGATGATGATTACAGCGAAATATATTACAGAACCACTCGGGAACTATGCAGCCGGACCTGGCAGGAAACTTGGGAACAAGACGGTGAATACTACACACAACGACTAGACTTTTACGAAAATAGAACAGGCACAGACATCATACAAATAGAACATCGAAACGGCTATGTAACCGAAGACAGATACAATTTTGAATGGAGATGGGATAACAGCGCACAGACATGTATCCGTATGGTTTACGGTCCCAGTGACATTTCATATTTTGAAAATATATGGTTGGCCGGAAACTTCTTAAAAGGCACATTGGATGGTGTCAATGTAAATTTCACAGGAATCAGGTAAAAAGAAAAAAGCGGGATGATACCCAACACATATCATCCCGCTCTCCTTTTTCCAAATACACTACTCAACTTTAATACTCTTTACCGGATTCTCATTAGCAATACGCCAAGCTCTAACAACGACACACACCACTATCAGAGCGATAATCACCAATGCTGTTCCGACAAAATACAACGCATTCATATCTATCGTTTCGGCAAATTGATCCAACCAAGCCTTTCCTGTAAAGTACGATACTACAATTCCCATCAAGACCGATGGGACAGCAACATATAATATATCACGGGACAGCAACCGAAGAATAGTCGAAGCTTCAGCACCATTCACCTTACGGATAGCTATTTCCTTACTGCGACGTTGTGTTTCATCATTCACGTAACCTATCAACCCCATAACAACAATAAGCAAAATAAAAGTAGAAGTAATCCATACAGAATTACGAAAACGATATACATTGCGATAGATTTCCTTCAGCATGGTATCTATCGGAATAAATTCCAATGCCTTAGTGGAATGCACCTGCTCCATGTATTCGTTCAGCTTTTTCAAACTCTCATCGTATGGCTGTTTTAAACGTACATCAAAAGTGTGACTGGTATTATGACTATAAACCAAAGCCACGGGAAACTGCTTATAAAGAAAAGACGTATTGCGCACATTACGGAATACACCAACAATGGTTCCGGCTTTATCAAAATCATTCAACCGTTTGCCTACTGCCCCATCTGTCCATTTCATCAGCCGCACTACTTCTTCGTTGACCAATACATCTCCCTCATTCTGCATATCTTTCCCTTCAATAATAGTAATCCCCATGGTTTCAGCATAATTCTTATCACAAGGATTATACATCAAGGTTTCTATTCGCTTGCCACTATTATCAATCAGCCCACGAGTCCAATATTCTCCCAGAACACCATGCATAGAACGGGTGGCATTTTCCACCATGGGTTGACGACGAAGATCGTTAACCATATTCTCTGCTTCTTCGGGTGACATCCATGTTTCCGCCTCCACCAATCCTGGAGTACGGATACCCATATCACTATTAATCAGATGATGATACTGCATCAAAGATACTAACAAAATCCCCATCACAAAAGATACCCCCATAAATTGTACAAATAAAAGAGAACGCTTCCACCCCTTTTTCCCATCTGTGTAACGACGAAAAACTTGAGTGACAGGAATGCGTGAAAACAATCTTCCCGGCAGCACTCCGGCTACTATGAACAGTACAAAAACAATGAGCATCGGAACCCATAAAGTTTCCAATGTAAAGAGTGAGGATAACTGCACCGAAAGTAAATCTTCTATCAGATCTTTGGTATTGAAAATAATAAAGAGGGCCACTATAACGGACATCAATACCACAATCCCCGTCTCAAAAAGGAACATACTGAAAATATTGATTGCACTGGCACCACTACACTTATGCACACCTATACTTTTTGCCCTGCGGCTCATGGTAGCAATAGCTACTAATACATAGTTCATGATTGCCACAAAAAATATGGCAAAGCCCAAAAAACCATAAATGTAAAGGCGAGTGCGGGTATTTGAGTCATCCAGATGAATTTCGGGCAATGGCTGTGCATCATAAAAATTTCTCCATTCATCATCAGCAGAATCAGGATAATATTTTTGCATAGCCTTGTATATCTGACGATTGATTTCTTCCCTGTCCACCCCATCGCGCAAACGGAGAATAGTATAATAAATGTCATTACGCCCCCATGTTCCACCCCCTATATAACCACCTCCGGCATAAATGGGAGCTACAAAATCAAAATGATAGGCCGTATTTTCCGGAGTATCCTGATAAACACCACGGACTGTCAGTTCATGCTGTTTATCCAAAGATAATTTTTGTCCCACAGGGTCCTGTCCACCAAAGACATCACGAACAAAAGTTTCAGAAACGAATATGCTCCCTGCCCTTTGCAATTCCTCAGGATTCCCTTTCAATACTTTGATGCCGAAAGTACGGAAATAGCAAGTATCTACATAAGCGTAGTTTACGTCTTTCAGCTTATGACCATCCTTGAATACATTTAATGTCTCAAAATTGAAAATGACTGTAGCATTTTCAATCCATTGTGACAAATCACTGCGGAATGCTTCTGCCATCGGAGCAAACAAGCTATCATCATATCCTTCTCCTTTCTCTCCAGTCTTTACATTCTCTCCTCCTCCACGTACCAACACCAATCGGTCGGCATCAGGGTAACATTTTTCATAATTGAGTTCAAATGCTATTTGTGAAAAAAGCAGAACACCAATAGTCAAGCCTAATGAAAGCGATATGACTTTTGTCACATTGCTTCCACGGCCGTGTAATGTCGATTGTATTGCATAATAGATTTGTTTCATTACAACCACCCTTTCATTATTATTCTTTAATGTTCGCCACTACACTACCGTCAAACAAATGAATGACACGATGAGCAAATCCGGCATCATGCTGAGAGTGAGTTACCATGACAATACTAGTCCCCTCCTTGTTAAGTTCGGTCAATAGATTCATTACTTCAGCACCGTTCTTTGAGTCCAAATTACCGGTAGGCTCATCGGCGAGGATCAATTTAGGGTTAGTAACCACAGCACGGGCAATAGCCACACGCTGTTGTTGACCGCCAGAAAGCTGTTGCGGGAAATGCTTGGCACGATGACTCAAGTTCATTCGCTTTAAAATTTCCAGAACACGCTCCTTACGTTCACTGGCCTTGATTCCAAGATAAGTCAACGGCAATTCCACATTTTCAAAAACATTCAGTTCGTCTATCAGATTAAAGCTTTGAAATACAAAACCTATTACACCTTTACGCAGGCGGGTGCGTTCTTTTTCTTTCAGATTGGCTACTTCATTGCCCAGCAACTTGTAACTGCCTTCAGTAGGATTGTCCAGCAGACCAAGGATATTCAATAAGGTGGATTTTCCACAACCTGATGGTCCCATAATAGCTACAAACTCTCCTTCTTTCACCTCTATGTTTACATGATTCAACGCAATTGTTTCTACTTCTGAAGTACGAAATACCTTACTTAAATTTTCAATCTGTATCATAATAATAAATTTTAATTGTTTGTTCTATTGATCTTTATTCTGATTTAATACTCTTTACTGGATTCTCATTGGCAATGCGCCATGTTTTGGAAATGACACAACTGACAATCAATATCAAGACCACGATAGCTACACATACATAATAAGGAACAAGCGAACCTACAGTCACAGCAAACTGTTCCATCCATAAACCACCTACATACCATGCCCCTAGTGTACCTGCGACTACAGCCGGGAAAGAAATCCAAAGAACATCTTGCACCAACATTTCCAATATCACAAATGACTCAGCTCCATTCACTTTACGAATAGCAATTTCTTTCGAACGTCGCTGTAATTCATCATTAATATAGCCTATCAGTCCCATCAAAGTAATAAACAAAATGGCAATTGCCGCCAATAAAGTCGCATTACGAAATACACGAACGGAATTATAACTATCCGCCATTTTTTGTTCCAAGCTTTCAAAGCCGACTGTTTGATTAGGAAAAGCTTCGGCAGCATCACGCTTCAGTTTCTGAAGATTCTCACCAAAGGGTTCCTTCAGACGGAGATAAACAAGATCAGCCAAATCTTTGGGATGATGATGCAAGACAAACGGTTTCAGCTCTGAGTAGAATCCGCCAATATTAAAATCTTTAATCACACCTACTATTTTGACACGGCCTTCTTCTGTCTGTATACTCTTACCTAAAACATCTTTTCCCCAATGCATTCTCCGTACAAATTCCTCATTCACTGCCACCTCACCGGATTCACGAGGCACACGCCCTTGCTGCATGACCATTCCCATAAAAGCTACATAATTCTCCTGAGTAAAATCATAACGGCTGGAAAAAAGACTCGTTCCTTTCTCATCCGGTATCATCTGCCCGCTATATCCATTAGACGGATAGCTAGTTGCCGAAGTCAATGCTTCCACGTATGGAAGCCCCTCATAAAAGTGACGGGCAGCAAGCCGGGCTTTAGCATCCGGTGCATTATTAACGCCAATCACTACCCGCTCAGGATTATAACCCGGATCTTTATTAATAACATAATGATACTGGAGCATCACTACCCACATCAATCCACATATAAAAGCCACTCCTGCAAATTGGATAAACAATAACGGACGTTTCCATCCTTTCTTACCCTCTGTATAACGCCGGAAAACCTGTGTGACCGGTATCTTTGAAAAAATTCGTCCCGGCAGCACACCACCAATGAGGAATAAGACAGCAGTCACTCCAAAAGGCACCCAAATACGTTCCACCGCAAAAAGAGACTCCAGTTTAGCAGCCGTGGTATCTTCCACAAATTCCCGGAAATTAAACATTAAAAAAACCATCAAAAACAATGAAAGCAAAATAATAATACCGGTTTCCCACATAAACATACCAAAAACAGTACCCGTTCCCGCTCCGCTGCATTTATGAACACCAATACTTTTGGCACGCCGGCTCAATGAAGAAATAGAAATCAACACATAATTCAATGTCGTGATAAACAAAATAGATATACCTAAAATAAGCATAATATTACGCATTCTTTTCACTTCATCATATCCACGGTACGTATCCCGAACAGGTTTTGCCATGACAGTGATTCCCAACTTATCACTTCTGGGAATATGTTGCTGTACTACCATATCAATACGCTTGTTCAATTCATCCAAATCAATATCCTGCTTCAACCGGATATATTCTTTCCAGCTGTCCCCACCGTTCCATGAATAATTTCCTATCCGGCGGCTCCAGATAGAAGGCAAGGAAATGACAGCCTTCGGTCGCATAGTACAATTCTCAGGTAAAGCAGCATACGTTCCTTTGACTGTCAACTCAATTTCCTTATTGAAACTAATTATTTTACCAATCGGGTTCTCACCGCCAAACATTTTATCCGCCAAATCTTTACTCAGGAAAATTACATCTTTTTGCTGCAATTCACGTACCGGATCACCACTCAAGACCTCAATACCCATTGTCTGAAAAAACAATGAATCGGCAGTGACCTTAAAATCATCAAAGCGGACACTCCCGTTATAAATAGGTGCCGAAACCGGCCACGAGCCTGTACTTGCCGCCGATTCCACAATTTCCGGCATTGCATCCAGTATGCCTCCAGCAGCTGCACCGATAATGAACTCACTCGGAGGAAAAGGCTCTCCATTTACTGTCCATATATTCCACAATTGGTATAATTTATCATGATCCTTAAAACAAGTATCAAAACTCTGCTCATACACAACTCTTGAGAAAAGTAGAATACTCATAGTCAGGCCCAAGCCTAACGAAACGACTTTTATAATATTAGCTCCACGTCCATGTATCAAAGCCTGAATGACATAATAAATCTGTTTCATATTTCGTGTTTTTAATTATTATTATTTTAAAAGAGAGAAGTCCCGTTTCACAACGTTACTTCCCATAAAGTGTATAAGAAACTAAAGTTTCTATAATTCGTTCTCTATAATAGAAATGCCAAAACCGTGCCACACAAACAAATAACTGATTAACAACACATTGCAAAATAACAAAAAGAAACAGTCTGTCTAATTATTAGACAATGATGTATGATAATTAGACAGACTATGAAAACAAACAAATAGTTCTACGCTTCAAACTTATTGGAATTTGCCTTATTTTACTATCTTTGCATTATCACCTATATAAAACAAATTATTATGAAACACATTCTTTTGGCAGCCTGTGCGGTTGCCATATTAAGCGGTTGCGGTTCGCAAGGGAAACAGGCAGCCCCTACCGGAAATCCATTCCTTTCAGAGTACACAACTCCCTTCCAGGTTCCTCCTTTCGACCAAATCAAGATGGAACATTACAAACCCGCCTTTTTGCAGGGCATGGAAGAACAACAGAAAGAGATTGACGCTATAGTGAACAACCCCGAACCCGCCACTTTCCAGAATACCATTGCAGCACTGGATCAAAGCGGAGCGTTACTTCGTAAAGTCAGCACCGTATTCTACGGACTGAAAAGCGCCAATACCAATGATGAAATGGACGCACTGAGCCGTGAACTCTCTCCACTACAATCAAAACACAGCGATGACATCGCCTTAAATGAAAAACTTTTTGCACGCATCAAAGCTGTCTATGAAAATCCCGGCGATTTGGACAAAGAGCAAAAGAAGTTGTTGGAAGAAACCTATAAAGATTTTGTACGTGGAGGTGCCAACCTGGATGCCGAAAGTCAAAAAAAACTGCGTGAATTAAATAGTGAGATTTCCATGTTGCAGCTCACCTTCGGCCAAAATATGCAGAAGGAAACCAATGCTTTCCAATTGATCGTGGACAAAGAAGAAGACTTAGCCGGATTACCCCAAAACCTGATTGCCAGTGCTGCCGAAACAGCTAAAGAAGCAGGCATGGAAGGCAAATGGATTTTCACCCTGCATAATCCCAGCGTCATGCCTTTTCTGCAATATGCCGATAACCGAGACCTGCGCGAAAAGATATTCAAAGGATACATTAACAGAGGAAATAACGGAAATGAATACGACAACAAGGAAGTGGTGCGCAAACTGCTCAAGGCCCGTCTGGAAAAAGCCAAGCTGATGGGATATGAAAACTATGCTTCCTTTGCACTGGAAGAACGTATGGCAAAAACACCGGATGCCGTATATAAATTATTAGATCAGATTTGGACACCTACTCTGTCCAAAGCCAAAGAAGAACTGGCAGATATCAATGCCGAAATAAAGAAAGACGGAAAAACCTTCACAGCTGAAGGTTGGGACTGGCGTTATTATGCAGACCGAGCCAAGAAAGCCAAATTCGACTTGGATGAAAATCAGGTACGTCCTTATCTGAAACTGGAAAACGTACGTGACGGTGTGTTCTATGTTGCCAACAAACTGTACGGTATCACTTTCACCCAGCTGGACAATCTTCCCCTCCCTCATCCCGATGCACAGGCATTCGAATGTAAGGACAAAGACGGTTCTCATCTAGGTGTACTCTATATGGACTTCTTTCCGCGTGCCAGCAAGAAAGGTGGCGCATGGTGCGGAAGCTATCGTTCACAGACCTACAAGGACGGCAAGAAAGTGGCTCCTGTAGTAACCGTGGTATGCAACTTTACCAAACCGGCAGCCGGACAACCCGCTTTGCTCAGTGCAGACGAAGCGAATACCTTGTTCCACGAATTCGGACACGCTTTACATAATCTTTTCAAAGATGTACATTATTATGGTGTGGCTAGTGTTCCGCGTGATTTTGTAGAACTGCCGTCACAGATAGATGAGCATTGGGCTTTTGAACCGGAGGTATTGAATGTATATGCCAAACATTATCAGACAGATGAAGTTATTCCTGCCGGACTGGTTGAAAAAATGGACAAGAGTGGCAAATACGGACAAGGCTTCGCTACGGCTGAATATTTAGCTGCTTCCCTGCTGGATATGGATTATCATGTATTAAAAGAAATTCCCGATGATATGGACGTTATGCAGTTCGAAGCAGAAACATTAGGTAAGCGCGGATTGCTGAAACAAATTCCGTCACGCTATCGCACCACTTATTTCAACCACACCATGGGTGGTGGATATACTGCCGGTTACTATAGTTATATTTGGGCAGAAGTGCTGGATTGTGACGCATACGAGGCATACAAGGAAACAGGCGATATCTTTAATCAAGAAGTAGCAGGAAAGTTCCGCAAATATATCCTCACTCCCGGCTGCATTGACGATGCAATGGACATGTATGTCAATTTCCGTGGCAAAGAACCTGGTATTGATCCCTTGTTGAAGAACAGAGGACTAAAATAACCCTCTAACCCTAAATAGAATTCCTCCCCCTGCAAAAGACAAATGATTGTGACTCTTGCAGTGGGAGGATTCTCATTTTGTAGTATGATTGCGGATAGTTCTTTTTATTTTTTGTTCCAAAGCAAGAAATAATCCTCAGAGAAAGCGTACCTTTGTGCCTGTCAAATCAAAAATTAAATTATGAATCAACCTATTGCTATAAACACCACAAGAAAACATGTGGTATGGCTGGATGTCGTTCGTTTGGTAGCCATGTTCACCATAGTTTGCTGCCATAGTGCAGACCCGTTCAACTTTTACCCCGGCGAACCGCCAGCCAACATTGATGAAATCAAATTCTGGGGAGCCGCCTACGGAGCCTTTCTCCGTCCGTGTGTCCCACTGTTTGTCATGATTACAGGAGCATTGCTGCTCCCCGTACGTGGCGAAATATCCGCTTTCTACAAAAAAAGAATCAGCCGTGTATTCTGGCCGTTCCTTATCTGGAGTGTCATTTATAATTTATTTCCCTGGTTTACAGGATTGTTGGGACTTAATCCTGAAATAATCCTTGACTTTTTCCCTTATAGCGGTGAAGAAGCCGCCCGTCAGTCACTCAACGTATCATTGGGTTATATAGCAGAAATGCCTCTCAATTTCTCTTTATTAGACGTACATATGTGGTATATCTATCTGCTTATCGGATTATATCTATACCTTCCTATTTTCTCCGCATGGGTAGAAAAGGCCTCGGAGAAAGCCAAACTATGGTTTCTTGTCGCATGGGGAATAACCAGCTTGTTACCTTATTATTATCAGTTCGTATCCCCATACATTTGGGGAGGCTGTGCGTGGAACTCGTTCAATATGCTCTATTATTTTGCCGGATTCAACGGGTACTTGCTATTGGGACACTATCTGCGCAACCACGACTGGTCATGGAGTAAGATACTGTCAGTCTGTATCCCCATGTTTCTGGCAGGTTACATGGTCACATTCTTCGGTTTCCGCCACATGACCGCATTACCACAATGCACTGATGAAATGTTGGAACTGTTCTTCACCTATAATTCTTTGAATGTGATTATGATGACTATCCCCTTCTTCCTCATAGCCAAGAAAGTAAAAGTACGTTCAGAACTGATCCAGCGTATGCTGGCAAACTTGACCGTATGTGGTTTCGGCATCTATATGATACATTATTTTTTCACAGGTCCAGGTGTAGTCCTGATGCGCAATATCGGTGTTCCCGTGCCTTTACAAATTCCCGCTGCCGCAGTCGTGGCATTTGGCGTATCGTGGCTGCTTGTGGTATTCATTCGTAAAATAAGCGGCAAGAATGCTAAATACATTGTAGGATAATAAAAACAGGACATACAAATATCGTTATATAAGAATAGCCGGAACTACTTTTTCCAAGTGATTCCGGCTATTCTTATAATGCTTCATCCACTAGAAATCAAGTCAGTTATTTGAGATGTAATTTAAAGAATATGCCTCCGATAAAATATTTACCGTCATTCAGTTCAGCAATAAGATTGATATGGTCTTTCCATATTGAATAAGTTCCACCCACATTCACAGTATAAGTTGCTGTATGCAGATCTTCCGCATGTCCGGGACACACTTCCGCCATCAGATTAAATCCATTCAGAGCTTTCTGCCAGAAACCTTCGCCCTTTATGCCAAAGTAAAAGTTTATCCCTGCAGCAGGACGGCTATAATGCACATCACTCATAGCTTTACCGATAACCCAAGCTACATGAACCCCCACTGTACCTATTCCACTAAATTCAACATGTTTCGTTGCCGCCAGATAATAACGTGTCAAGTAATTGTGGTTTCCGCTACCACCGCCCCCCCAATCTATGTCTCCACCTCCATTTGAAGAATGGCTTCCCGGATCATTCGCACCAATCACTACCTGAGGCGTCCAAGCCTTCCACCAGCCTTCTTTCCATGCCCTCAACCGGAAATGAAACGATCTGTCCTGATTGGTAAAGCTGCCCCAAGTTTGCTGAGGCCAATAAGAAGAACCATGTATCCCCTTTACCAACGTACAAGTATATGCTACTTCCAGCCAAGGAAACAAAGTACAATTTATATAATAGTTATAGGTATAGGAATGATATTCACTTCTCACCCAATATCGGGAAAGTATATTTACATCAAGCATATTTCCTCCCAGCATAACGGTTTTATCTTTCTGCATAACGGCAGTAGGTGCATGAAGTAGTCCTGTAGTACCATAAAAAGCCTGCCCTTTGATAACATTCATTCCTCCAAAGAGTCCCCCCAGAAATATTAGAGTTCTTAATTTCACTATTCTATGAATTTTAATTTATATTTGCAGCATGAAAACAGATGTATTAAAAATACTCGGAAAAATTATTCCTACTGCTATCTTCGTCCTGTTGTTGCCATTCTCCATTATTTACATGGCAATAAGCAAAGTCTGCTCTTTCATCCGAAAATTCTTTCCCCGATAAAGCGTACCGGAAACAAGAATGCAGCTTGCAGATATCTTGTACGTGTATGTTTCTCTTTATACATTCTATAAACGAAACGCAAATTCATCTTATCAACCCAGTCCGGATAATAGTGCATCCTATTCATTGCCGTTTGGTGAACAAAGCCACCACACGTAAAGCCGATGCCTTGGTAACCCATCTTTTTTACCTTAAGCAGAAACTTTTCCTGCATCAAGGCCCCCATACCTACTATCAGAAAATCCGGATTTAATTCGACTATATGAGAAGCTTCCTTATTCATTTCAGCATCCGAAGAGAAATATCCGTTCCTGAATCCTGCTATTCTCAACCCAGGATATTGTTCTTGAAATATCTTCACAGAACACTCCACTTGTTCTTGACCCGAGGCTACGATATAGAGCGTTTTACGGCTTTCCATGAGGTAATTCAACAATTCGGGAGCAAGGGAGGTCATATCAAAACTACGTCTGGTCACTCGCTTTCCGTATACTAATCTTATGGCAGAAACCAGTAAAGAGCCATCGGCAAAAATACCATCGAATTGTTCAAATAGGGATTTGTTTTCTAAAGCTATGAGGTAAGATACGGGGTTGAGAAAGGTGTAAATTCTGTTTTTCTGAGTAACCAAATGTAAAAACAGCAATTTATCTGTTTGTATGATTTTATTAAGCAATAGAGGGAGCATAAATTAAATGATAATTTATTTTTATGGAAGTTTATAAGTAAGCACTCAATTTAGGGCATCCCCCTTCGAAAGGGCACTTTTCAGTGCCCTAAACCGAGTTTTGTTAATTAATTAGTTTTGAATTTAACATTGGCTGGCAGCCAAAGTGATTTTGTCAGGAACCATGTTAACATAATCCCTGCACCCGTTAAAGATATTTTTGAAAAAAGTTCCGATGAAGTTCCAGATAGAACTGCCATGAAGCTTTACCGTTCCTATCACACTGTGATAAGTTGCTGCCATCTCTGCACCGGCATCACTACCATAATGAAGTGAATTGTTGCGTTGAGTGGTCAGCTTTCGAATGGTTCGCTCAGCCAGGTTGTTGTCTATCGGTAATTCACCAT
>OLNK01000070.1_pt1 | contig 148131 bp, 119 predicted proteins | sample 1672791 | NCBI WGS metagenome assembly OLNK01 (sample SAMEA3136724, study PRJEB25190) | human gut metagenome | biome: human gut; feature: human-associated habitat; material: faeces | place: Austria | collected 2013 | reverse complement strand
CTTCTACTACAGCGTCAGCCATCTTAGAAACGATCAGTTTTACAGCACGGATAGCATCGTCGTTTCCAGGAATTACATAATCAAGTTCTTCTGGATCACAGTTAGTATCAGCGATACCGATAAGTGGAATTCCAAGTGTGTGTGCTTCCTGAACACAGATTCTTTCCTTTTTAGGATCTACTACGAAAATAGCGTCTGGAAGTGTCTTCATGTCTTTGATTCCGCCAAGGTTCTTCTCAAGTTTATCCCATTCTTTCTTTAACTGGATAACTTCTTTCTTAGGCAGTACATCAAATGTTCCGTCTTCTGACATTCTCTCGATGTTTTTCAGACGAGCGATTCTGCTCTTGATTGTCTTGAAGTTTGTAAGCATTCCTCCAAGCCATCTTTCATTTACATAGTACATTCCGCAACGTTCAGCTTCTACTTTGATAGCATCCTGAGCCTGTTTCTTAGTACCTACAAAAAGGATTGATCCGCCTCCTGCAGCGATATCAGCTACTGCCTGGTAAGCTTCATCTACTTTACCTACAGATTTCTGAAGGTCGATGATGTAGATACCATTTCTCTCTGTGTAGATATAAGGAGCCATCTTAGGGTTCCATCTTCTTGTCTGATGTCCAAAGTGAACACCTGCTTCTAAAAGTTGCTTCATTGAAATAACGCTCATGTTTCTTTCCTCCATTGGTTTTTTACTTCCGCATATGTTGTTATACGTCCCCGAAACCGTCCTGTTACCAGGCTTTGGCACCATCGGGACAAGCCTATGCGTGATTTTTTGCGACTTTTTAATATTACCATAAAGGTTGTCTGTTTGCAAGGATTTTCCTTTTATTTTTCTGCAAACTTTAGCATAAAAAATAAAAAACCGAAACCAGTTACCTGATTCCGGTTTTTATTTTATTTACTTTTCATTATCTACGCACATAAATCATACCAGACTGTACCGGTCCGACTTTTACAACATCTCCTGTGTGCGGAGCATGAATCATCTGACCATTTCCGATATAAATACCACAATGTGTTGCTGTTGTTACAACATCACCAGGCTGTGGGTTGCTTACCCTTGTCCATCCCATAAATGTAAGAGTTGTACCAAGACGTGTATAGCTTCCTGTCAGACAGTAGCTTACGAATCCTGAACAGTCAAAACTGCTCGGTCCGCATGCACCCCATACATAAGGTTTTCCAAGCTGGCTGTATGCTCTGCTTACGATCGTGCCACCATTTGCATTCGATCCGCTTGTTGTATTGCTGCTTGTATTATTACCTGATGGTCTCGTTGTATTACTTGTGTTATTTTTGTTGCTCGTTGTATTGTTGCTTGTTGTAGAATTATGTCTGTTAGATGAAGTACTGTTATTAGCTGCAGATGCCTGCTGCTTCTTTGCAGCCTCTTTTGCAGCCTTTTCTGCTGCTTCTTTTGCCGCTCTCTCCGCTGCTTCCTTTGCTGCCGCTTCTGCTGCTGCCTGAATCTCTGAATCAAGATTTGCAACTTCTGCTGATTTGGAAGTAATGAGGTTATTCAGGTTATCACCCTGCTTCTCATATTCAGCCTGCTTGCTTTCCAGTTCTTTCTGATCTTTTTCAAGACTGTCCTTCAAATCTGAAATCTGCTGCTTTGTCTCTACATATTCCTGTAACTGTTTTCTGTCATAACTATGTACATTCTGAACATACTCTGCTTTGCTCAAGAGATCTGTAAAATCATCCGATGTGACCAATGTTTCAAACGCTGAATCATTACCGGCTTCGTACATATATTTAATACGCTTCTTCATTGCTGCATACTGTTCTTTTTCTTTCTTCTGCGCAACTACCAGATCACTCTGTGCTTTTGTAATATCCTCACCTGTCTGGATCAATTCACTTTCCAGTGTATTAACCTTTCCCATCAATGTTGTAAGCTGTGACTGTAACGAACTGACTTCATTCTGTTTTGATGCTTTTTCCTTCTTCAAATCATCGACAGACGGTGCTGCCAGAACCGGTGTTACAATCATTGAACTTGTCACCACTGCTGTGATCAATCTGATTCCGTGTTTATTCATACTCACTCTTCTTTCTTATTTGTTTTAATTATTTTCCCCTCGTCATGAGAACAATCTCTCACATCTGTTCCCTATTATAGCGCACACAAATACAAATTGCAACATTTTTTAATATTTTTGTAACATTTAGCAGGCCGGAACATATGATTCCGGCCTGTTTCTTCTTATTATAAATTGTACTCGCAGATTATTCAAGAATTTTTCATCTTTATCTTATTTTCCAGTTCTGTTCAGACACATAATCGTTTACTGCACATACATATTCGTATATCCCATCAGACTGATATCCACTTCTCTTGCCGCTTCACGGCCCTCACGGATTGCCCATACAACCAGCGATTGTCCTCTGTGCATATCTCCTGCCGTAAATACATTTTTCACATTCGTGTCATATTTTCCCGGCGCGGTTTTCACATTCGTACGTTCATTTACTTCCACACCAAATGCTTTCGTGACATAGTCCTGACTTCCACGGAATCCGGCTGCGATTAATACAAGATCTACATCTACTGTATATTCACTTCCGGCTACTTCCGTCATCATCATACGTCCTGTCTTTTCATTTTTCTTAGGCTCTAATTTTACCAGAACTGCCTTGCAGACTTTTCCATTTTTGTCTTTTTTGAATTCTTTTACTGTTGTCTGGTAGACTCTCGGGTCATGTCCGAAGACAGCGGCAGCTTCCTGCTGTCCGTAGTCCGTCTTGCAGACTCTCGGCCATTCCGGCCAAGGGTTCATCTCGGTACGTTCATCCGGAGCTTTCGGCATCATCTCAAGCTGCAGCACACTCTTGGCTCCGTGTCTCATGGATGTTCCCACGCAGTCATTTCCGGTGTCTCCACCACCGATGACCATAACATTTTTCCCTTTTGCGGAAATGTATGTACCGTCTTTCAGGTTTAGATCATAGGTTCCGTCTGCATTCTGTTTTGCATTTTTCCAGAGTGCTTTTGTGGTTGATTTCAGGAAATCCACTGCAAAATAGATTCCTTCGGCTTCTCTTCCCGGAACTTTTATATCTCTTGGGTTGGATGCACCGCAGCAAAGAACCACACGATCAAATTCTTTTAATAATGTAGCCGCTTTCTTATCTTTTCCGATATTACATCCGATCACGAACCGGATTCCTTCTTCTTCCATAATCGCAATCTTCCGGTCAATGAACTGCTTTTCCAGTTTCATATTCGGGATGCCATAACGGAGAAGTCCACCGATCTTATCCTCTCTTTCAAAGACCGTCACACTGTGACCTCTTCTGTTCAGCATATCGGCCGCCGCAAGTCCGGATGGCCCCGATCCTACAATCGCTACCTTCTTTCCGGTTCTTACTTTCACCGGTTTTGCCGTTGCGTAACCTTTTTTATATGCATTTTCAATAATGCTGTATTCATTCGCCTTACTTGAAACTGCCTCTCCGTTCAGTCCACATGTACATGCCGCCTCACAAAGTGCCGGGCAGACTCTGGATGTAAATTCCGGAAAGTTATTCGTCTTTTTCAGTCTGTAATATGCCTCTTCCCAGTTCTCGTGAAAGATCAGATCATTCCACTCCGGTACCAGGTTATGAAGCGGGCAGCCACTTGCCATTCCCATCAGCATCTGACCGGACTGGCAGAACGGTACGCCGCACGCCATACATCTGGCTCCCTGCAGTTCCTGTTCTTCTTTTGACAGAGGTGTATGAAACTCTTTAAAATGCTTAATTCGTTCTTTTGGATCTTCAGCCGGCTTATCCTGTCTGTCATAATCCATAAATCCTGTTGCTTTTCCCACTGTTCTTCCCCCCTATCTTCCTTCTTTGATCGCATAAAATGCTTCTGTCTTTGCCTGTTCACTGCTCATGCCCTGTTCTTCCATCTGAAGAATCGTTGTCAGCATCCGCTCATAATCGATTGGAATGATCTTCTTGAATTTTGGAAGGTATTCTGTAAAGTTATCCAGGATCTTCTTACCAAGTTCGGAATTGGTATTGGCAACATGTTCTTCGATCATGCTCTTTAATTCTCCGACATCCATCTTGGTTGTCACATGTTCGATATGGACCATCTCTTTATTGACTCTTGTATAGAGATCATTTTCCATATCCAGTACATAAGCGACACCGCCGCTCATGCCGGCTGCGAAGTTTTTACCTGTTCCACCAAGAACAGCTACACGCCCGCCTGTCATATATTCACATCCGTGATCTCCGACACCTTCCACAACAGCTGTTGCGCCGGAGTTACGCACTGCAAATCGTTCTCCTGCCACACCGTTGATGAATACCTTACCACTTGTCGCACCGTAGAGTGCAACGTTACCGATGATGATATTCTCTTCGGCTTTATAACGGATTCCTTTCGGCGGATATACGACAAGTTTACCACCTGACAATCCTTTACCGAAGTAGTCATTACTGTCACCTGTGAGTTCCAGTGTCAGTCCCTTTGGAATGAATGCACCAAATGACTGTCCGCCGGCACCTTTACAATGTACTACATAACTGTCTTCATCCAGACCTTCCGGATATCTTCTTGTAATCTCTGAACCAAAGATCGTTCCGAATGTACGGTTTGTATTTGTTACATCTATTTCAATGCTTCTCTTCTGTTTCTTTTCTACAGCAGGAAGAAGTTCTTTTACCAGAACTTTTTCATCCAGTGTCTTTTCAAGTTCAAAGTCAAAAACTTTCTTCGGATTGAAGGTCATCGGTGTCTTTGTGCCTTCATAAGGATTATCCAGAATCTGCTCCAGATTCAGTGTGGATGCACGTTCTGATGTTGGCACATCCTTCACCTTCAGAAGATCTGTTCTTCCTACCAGTTCATCCAGTGTACGGACACCGAATTTTGCCATATATTCACGAAGTTCCTGTGCGATAAAGCGCATGAAATTCACAACATATTCCGGTTTTCCGCGGAAACGCTTTCTAAGTTCCGGATTCTGTGTTGCAACTCCGACCGGGCAGGTATCCAGATTACATACACGCATCATTACACATCCCATTGTTACCAGCGGTGCGGTAGCAAATCCGAATTCTTCTGCTCCAAGGATGGCTGCGATCGCCACGTCACGGCCGCTCATCAGCTTACCGTCTGTCTCGATGCGGACTCTTTCTCTCAAACCATTCTGGATCAGCGTCTGATGTGTCTCGGCAAGTCCAAGCTCCCACGGAAGTCCGGCATTGTGGATCGAACTTCTTGGTGCCGCACCGGTTCCTCCGTCATATCCGGAGATCAGTATCAGTCCGGCTCCTGCTTTGGCAACACCGGCTGCTACAGTACCAACGCCGGCTTCTGATACCAGTTTCACCGTAATCCTTGCATCTTTATTCGCATTCTTGCAGTCATAAATGAGCTGTGCAAGGTCCTCGATGGAATAGATATCATGATGTGGCGGTGGCGAGATCAGACTGACTCCCGGTGTAGAATGACGGGTCTTGGCAATCCATGGATATACCTTTCCTCCCGGCAGATGTCCGCCTTCTCCTGGTTTCGCTCCCTGTGCCATCTTGATCTGGATTTCCTGTGCACTTACCAGATATCTGGAAGTTACGCCGAATCGTCCGGAAGCGACCTGCTTGATTGCGGAACAGCGGTTGGTATCCAATCGTTCAATTTCTTCTCCACCTTCACCACTGTTGGATTTACCATGTAACTGGTTCATCGCGATTGCCAGTGTCTCATGTGCTTCTTTAGAAATAGAACCGTAAGACATGGCCCCTGTCTTGAATCGTTTTACGATCTCATCTACACCTTCTACTTCTTCAATCGGAATGCCTTTCTTCGGATAATTGAATTCCAGCTGTCCACGTATATTAATATGTTCCCCCTCTGCATTAACCATATCCGTATACTGTTTGAACATATCATAATCACCACGTCTTGTAGATTCCTGAAGCATATGGATTGTCTGTGGATTATAGAGATGTCTCTCTCCACCACTCTTTAACTTATGCTGTCCGACGCTGTTCAGTGTCATATCAACTTCCAGTCCAAGCGGGTCAAATGCCTGAGAATGGCGTGCAATATAATCCGCCGCAATTTCTTCGATTCCGATGCCGCCGATACGACTGACCGTGTCCGTAAAATACTTGTCAATGAATTCCTGTTTCAGTCCGATTGCCTCAAAAATCTTAGCTCCCTGATAAGACTGGATTGTAGAAATACCCATCTTGGATGCAATCTTTATAATTCCTCCCAGCACTGCATTGTTATAATCATCAACTGCCGCATAATAGTCTTTCTGAAGCATATCGGTATCAATAAGCTGTTTGATGGATTCATGTGCAAGATACGGGTTGATCGCACATGCACCATAACCGATCAGTGTCGCAAAATGATGTACTTCTCTTGGTTCTCCCGTCTCCAGAACAATCCCCACAGACGTACGTTTCTTCGTACGTACCAGATGCTGCTGCAATCCGGAAAGTACCAGAAGTGACGGCATTGCCACATGATATTCATCCACTCCTCTATCTGAAAGGATCAGGATGTTAGCCCCTTCGCGGATAGCTCTGTCAACTTCGATGAACAGATAATCAATTGCTTTTTCAAGGCTTGAATTCTTATAATAGATTGTCGGGATCTCTGCAACCTTGAATCCGTCTTCTTTCATATTTTTAATCTTCAGAAGGTCTGTCTCTGTAAGGATCGGGTTGTTGACCTTCAACATCTTACAGTTCTCTGCTTTTTCTTCCAAAAGGTTACCATCTTCGCCAATATAAACCGTTGTGGATGTAACGACCTTCTCACGGATGGCATCGATCGGAGGGTTGGTTACCTGTGCAAAACGCTGTTTGAAATATCCGAACAGATTCTGATGCATATCTGATAATACCGCAAGCGGTGCATCGATACCCATAGCAGCCGTTCCTTCCGCACCATTCTTCGCCATATTCAGGATGGATGTCTTTACTTCTTCATAAGAATATCCAAATGCTTTCTGAAGTCTTCTGCATTCTTCTGCCGTATAAGAAGGAACTTTCTGATTCGGGATCTTCAGATCTTTTAACTCGATCAGATTGTTGTCCAGCCATTCACCATATGGCTGTCTGCTTGCGTAAGTCTCTTTCAGTTCTTCGTCATCAATGACTTTTCCTTTTTTGATATCAACCAGAAGCATCTTGCCAGGATGCAATCTTTCTTTTACTACAATTTTCTCCGGTGGAATATCTAAAACACCAACCTCTGAGGAAAGGATCAGTGTATCGTCATCCGTAATATAATATCTGGATGGGCGCAGCCCGTTTCTGTCAAGTACGGCTCCCATGCAGTCACCGTCACTGAACAGAATGGACGCAGGTCCGTCCCATGGTTCCATCATGGTTGCATAATACTGATAGAAATCTTTCTTTTTCTGGGAAAGGTTTCTGTTGTTCGCCCATGGTTCCGGAATTGCGATCATTACTGCAAGCGGAAGATCCATGCCACTCATAACCATGAACTCAATTGCATTGTCAAGCATTGCTGAATCGGAACCGCTGGTATTGACCGCCGGAAGTACTTCGTGAAGTTTTCCTTTCATACACTCAGATTCCATATTCTCTTCTCTGGCACGCATCTTGTCCGTGTTGCCACGGATGGTATTGATCTCACCGTTATGTACGATGAAACGGTTCGGATGTGCTCTCTCCCAGCTTGGATTCGTGTTCGTACTGAATCTGGAATGAACCAATGCGATCGCAGAGTCATAATCAGGATCCTGCAGATCCGGGAAGAACAGACGAAGCTGATCTACCAGGAACATTCCTTTATAAGCGATAGTACGGCTGGAAAGGGATGCCACATATGTATCATCTGCACTCTGCTCAAATACACGTCTTACAATGTAAAGCTTACGGTCAAAATCAATACCCTGTTCTACTTTCTTTGGCCTTTCAATAAATCCCTGCATAATGCACGGTATACATTCAACTGCTCTGCTTCCAAGTACATCTGCCTTTACCGGAACTTCTCTCCATCCAAGGAAATTCATTCCTTCGTTTTTGACGATGACTTCAAAAATCTTCTTTGCCTGATTCCTTTTTAATTCGTCCTGCGGGAAGAAGAACATTCCCACTCCGTAATCTCTTTCAGAACCTAAAAAGATGCCGAGAGGTTTACAGACTTTAGAGAAGAATCTGTGAGAAACTTGTAATAAGATTCCAACTCCATCACCTGTCTTACCTTCGGCATCCTTGCCAGCTCTATGTTCAAGATTTTCAACGATTTTCAATGCGTTTGCCACTGTATCGTGACTTTTCTGTCCTTTGATATTAACGATCGCACCGATTCCACAGTTATCATGTTCGAATTCGGAACGATACAGTCCATGATGCTGGACTACATTTCCTTCTTTCATACACCTGTTCCTTTCTTTTGTTTTTTCCTACTATATCACAAGGTTTTACTATTGTAAAGAGGAAAATTACCCTAAATTATCAGATTATTAGTCTTCTTTATGTTTTTGTACAAAAAATCTGACAATTTACATTGTCGGATTTTCATTTTCAGTCTTTAGCTCCGGTTTTTCTTCAATCCGCTGGATCAGAACAAACATTGTTGATGCGATCATTGCACATACAACCGTGATCACACCGATCCGCATGTTATCTTTCAACATCCAGTTATAGAGTCCGTATCTGGTAGCCAGTACAGACAACAGGTTCATCGCCATATGTGCTGCTGCCGGTGCCTTCAACGAACCGTATTTTTCATATACATATGCCAACATCAGTCCCAGTAAAAATCCATAAAGCATCTGTACCAGATTCACATGTAATACACCAAATACAACTGATGAATAAACCATCGCATATACAAACGAACTTTCCTTTTCCATTCTTCTGAAGAACAGTCCTCTGAATACATATTCTTCACAAATCGGAACCAGTACTGCCAGACATAAGATCTGTATAGCAAGCGGCGCCGAATACATGGCATTCATCGTTGTCTTGTAGCTTGCATCTACCGCAGACAGATTCCCGATGATGATCAGGTTATTCAGTCCCAGGCTCATGGCAAGTGCCATAATAAGCGCCGCCGGATATTTCCACAAAGGTGCTTTTTTATCCGGTATGATACCTGCTTTTTTCTCTTTCTTTCTGTCACCGTGATACAAAATTGCCATCACAGGAATCGTAACAAGCGCTGACAGACCTTCCACCCATGTTGTATAATCAATATATTTATTCAACATCTTCTCATAAAAGCCCATCAGCTTATTCTGATCAGACATCAATGCTTCTAATGCCGCCTGCGTCTGATAATGCGTCTTCATATATGCCACCATCATGGCCGCCATGACTACCATGCCTACACCGATTCCAATTCCCCATTTGATCAGGAGTGGACCCCACATCTTCCAGAAACGTTTTCCCGGTGTCTCAATTGGCTTTCGCTTTTTATCCTGCTCCTGGTGATAATGGTATCCTGGCTGGTCGTGTCCGTTCTGCCATTCTTCCATAATTATCCTCACTTTCATCTGTTGCTTCGTATCATATACTGTTCTATTCTACTTCTGCGTGAGGAAACATGCAATAAAAAAACTATAAACTTTTTACAATTTAATCTTAACTACATCAACATCCAGATTCCATAAGAATTTATCCAGATCCTTAAAGGATATGAATACTGTTGCTGTATTTTCCAGTGGATGAATTCCCATACTTTTACATCTGCTTAAGTTTTTATCGATAAAGAATTCCACCGCATGTTCCGTATCGTTCATCAGGGCAAAAGGTGTAACGCTTCCCTGTTTTACACCAAGATATTTTTCCAGACGTTCTTCGGAAGCAAAGCTTAATGTTCCTGCCCCAAGCTGTCTTCCCAGTGCCTTCAGATCTACCTTTGTCTTCTCATCAGCTGTGATCAGGAAATGTCTCTTTCCCTTTGAATCTCTTAAGAATAAGTTCTTACACAATGTTCCTTTTTCCGGGAGTCCCAGCCGGTCCATATCCTCCATTGTATGCACGGGCTCGTGTTCTACCACCTCGTACTTAATTCCCATCTTGTTTAACGCATCATATACTCGCTGTTTCTGGTCTTCCATGCTGTTACTCCTTTCTAATTCGAATAGTGTACTACAATATTGGCAGTCACCATTCCCTTTCCTGTATTTTTATACACATAATCATCAAAAGCATTATACGAAGCCGCATCTCCGGCTTTCAGCACATATTCATGATCTTTAAAGATCAGTGTCAATTCTCCGGAATACACGGTAATGAATTCTCTCGTACCATTCATCTGGCGGTTCGCCTGCATCATGCCTCCCTCGTCAAATTCCAGGTCAAATATCTCAAAATCCTGTCCTTCCCGGAAGCTGAAAATCGGATAAAGACGATATCTTCCATCATCACCCGCCAAAGGATCTACTTCTTTCTTGCCAGTTCCGAAAAACGGCTGCGGTTTATCTGCGGTAAATGCCGTTACCGGTACTTTCAATCCCAGTGCCAGCTTATACACCGTCGATATCGTAGGATTCACTTCTCCCCTTTCCAGCTGACTTAACATACTTTTGCTGATTGTGGTAAGGGATGACACCTGTTCCAGACTCAGTCCTTTTCCTTTTCGGATATCTTTCAGATTCTCTGCGATCAATTCATTCAAACGATCCAATTCATGTCCCTCCCTTTTGCAAAATTCCTGTATATAGAATTTTTATCTATTATATTGCATATTTTTTTTAAAGTAAAGAGACTGCAGAACTTTATTCCTGATTTTGTCTGCAATCTCTTTTATTTCAGCATCTATTTACTTTAAGTCAATATAATTGTGACTTAAAAGTTCTTCTACAACTGCTTCATAGCGATCCAGTTTCTCTGCTTTCCGGATCTTTTTCAGCTGTTTTTCCTTATCCGGGAACAATGTCCCAAGATAACACCAGAGTTCTTTCATCTTGAACAGCACATTCTTATCCCCACAGCTTACCTCCTGGTAATCCTGATAGATCTGATCATGGAACGCTCTTAATTTCTTCGCATCGATCTTTTTTTCTCCGGATTCCATGATTTCAATCAGTTCCGGATTTCTCAAAATTCCGCGCCCCAGCATGATACAGGAGGCCTCTGGAAAACGCTTCTTTAATTTTTCCATATCCTCTGTTGTAAAAATATCACCGTTATAACACAACGTGTGCTTACATTCCTTCACTGCATCCGCAAATGCATCCAGATCCGGATGTCCTTTATAAAACTGCTGCTGTACTCTCGGATGTACGATCAGCTCTTCCAACGGATACTGGTTATAAATCCTCAAAAGTTCTCCCCACTCATCTGCATCAAATTTTCCGATTCTTGTCTTTATGGATATCTTCACATCTGCTTTTGCATAAATCTCATCCAGAAACCGGTTCAGTTCTTCTGTGTGGATCAGAAATCCCGAGCCGCGTCCTTTCGATACTACCGTCTTGGACGGACAGCCAAGATTCAGGTTCACCTCATCATATCCATACCCTTTTAACTTTTCTACCGTATCCAGAAATCCCTTTGCGTCATTTGTCAGGATCTGCGGAACCAGGTTCATCCCCGGATTGTGTGCCGGCAGAATATCATTCTTCTCTCTCGTATTAAAATCCTTTTTGGTATGCGGAACCAGAAAAGGAGTGAAATATTTCTCCATCGGACGGTAATGTGTATGATATGCTCTCCTGTATATATAAGTTGTAATTCCTTCTAATGGCGCAAGATAATACTTCACCTTTGTATCCTCCTGATCATTATCATTTTATTATTCTGTCCGCGGCGACCCGCTCAATTTCACAGACCGTCAGCCTGTAGTCTTTTACCCGGAACTTAATCTCATACCCGGCATACTCCATTCCATATACTCTGTCCGGATCATTCTGATAAGACGGTCTCGGATCTTCTGCGAGGATTTCCCGCACGCATCCCTGCTGTTCATTTGGAAGTTTTAACAGAAGTTTCTCCGGTATCTCTACCTCCAGCGCATAACCCTTCACCCGGTCGGCGAATCCGCCTCTGGCATCCGGCATACAGTCCACATACGGCAGATATGGCTTGATATCCAGTATCGGCGTTCCATCCATCAAATCTGCTCCTTCGACTTCAACAACCATACCTTTTTCCGGACGTTTCTCGATCCCAAGCAGCCTGACACAGGACAATCCGATCGGATTCGGCCGGAACGGCGACCTGGTTGCGAATACACCGCACCGCTTATTCCCGCCAAGTCTCGGCGGACGTACCGTCGGACTCCAGTTCTCCCTGACCACCTCTGAAAATTCCCAGATCAGCCACAGATGCGAATATTCTTCCAGTCCTTTTAGTGCCTCTTCTTTGCGGTATTCTGGCTCGAATACAATTGTTCCTTTTGTACTTACAAGTCCCGACTGCCTTGGAATTCCAAATTTCGTTGGAAAGTCGGTATGGATTCTTGCTATATATTCTAACTTTTTCAACTGCTCCGCTCCTTATTCCTCATCCAGATATTCTTTCAATCTGGCAATCTCTTCTTTGTGCCCGGCATCATCAAGCGGCGTCTCCAGGTAGAATGGCAGATCTTTAAGCTTCGGATGGCGCAGCACATTCAGAAGTGCCTCCAGCCCAATCTCACCTTCTCCTATCACTGCATGCCGGTCCTTCCTGGAACCGAAAGGCATCAGACTATCATTCAGATGAATCGTTCTTAATAATTCAAGTCCCAATATCCGGTCAAATTCATCCAGTACCCCGTCCAGATCATGGACAATATCATATCCCGCCGCGAACACGTGACAAGTATCCAGGCAGATTCCAATCCGCTCCGGGTGCTGTACGCCGTCTCGGATCTGCTTTAACTGTTCAAAACGGTATCCGATCTCTGTCCCTTTTCCACTCATTGTTTCCAACAGAACCTTAATATTCTCCGTTCCTGTAATCGCCTGATCAAGTCCACGGATAATATTGGCAATCCCGGCTTCTTCTCCGATCCCGGTATGACTGCCCGGATGGAATACCAGGTTTTCAATCTTCAGTTCGTCCATACGTCTGATATCTTCCCGGATCACCGTACAGGCAAATTCATATGTCTTTTCCGTCGCACTCGCCAGATTCATCGTATACGGCGCATGTGCAAGAACCGGACCGAATGCATGGCTTTTACGGATCTGCTGGAATTTCTCTACTTCTTCTTGTGCATAAGTTTTATAACTGGATCCACGCGGGTTTCTGCTGAATATCTGCATCGTATTGGCATTCATCTTTACTACATTTTCCGCAGTCTTCGCAATTCCTCCCGCAATGGACATATGTGTCCCGATTGTATACATTATTTTCCTCCCCAAAATAGGTGTCAGAGAACCAGCATACACCAGTCCGCTAACGCTCATTATATCATGATTTTTATTTCAGCAAAAGAATCTCTTTTTCCGGCAGTTTCAGATAATCCGGAATGCCCTTTTCTGTAAGTTCGTCCCATAGATTTTTCTGTACATACCAGCAGATATCATCACTTTCTTCTGTCTCACCTTTTAAGAAATATTTCCATTCAAATGGAAATTCTGCCTTTCCTTTTTCTTTAACCGGAATGCAGTTATCTTCTCTTTCGCCCCACACCGGGATGAATTCGTGTGCACGAAGCCCGATATGTGTAATCTCTGCATCGATCTCCTGTTCCAGATGAAGCCTTGTGCCCCAGTCCGGGATCTCGATACTGTGTTCATCCAACTTTTTTACCTGAACAATGTTCTTACATCCGGTAAGCCTTGCTGCTTCCACCTGTTCTGGGCGGTCAAAGATTGCCTTTGTGTCACCGTAACAGATCTGTTTCCCGTCATCAATGACCAGAAGTTCCTCGCTGAACCGGTAGATCTCATCCCTGCTGTGGGACACCAGGATCACCGTTCCGTCATAATCGCTTAAGAGTTCCATCATCTCCTGCTGCAGACGGTCTTTTAAGAAGACATCCAGTGCCGAAAATGGTTCATCGAGAAGAATAACGGATGGTTCGTATGCCATGATCCTCGCCAACGCAACTCTCTGCTGCTGCCCGCCGGAAAGCTCTCTCGGAAGTCTTTTTTCCAGTCCCTCCAGACGGAAATGACGGATCATCTTCTGTACCTGTTCCTGCTTCTTCTTTTTGTTACCGGCAAGTCCGGCTCCGACATTCTGCTCCACGGTCATCGTTGGGAACAATGCATAGTTCTGGAACATATATCCGACATTTCTCTTCTGTGGTTTTAAGCAGATCCTGGAATCAGAATCATACAGGACATGGTCGCCGATCTGGATATGCCCCTGGTCCGGGTGCTCAATTCCCGCAATGCTTTTCAGAGTCAGACTCTTTCCGCTTCCGGAAGCACCGAGGATTCCGATTCTTTTCTTCGTGGATTTCCAGTGTACATCCAGCTCGTACTCTCCAAGTTTTTTATGTATCTTTACTTCCATCGCCATCTGTCGTTCCTCCTACCATCTCCGGATATTCTTCGTATTCCGACCGGTCACCAGATTCATAAGGACGATCAGTACGAATGCAACCAGCATAATGATCACAACCCAGATGCCCGCCGTCAGATAATTGCCGTCCTGGATAACCATTGCGATCCTCTGGGAAATGGTTCCCGTCTTTCCCGGAATATTGCCCGCAAGCATGGATGTTGCACCATATTCTCCAAGCGCTCTTGCAAATGTCAGGATCGTACCCGCTACCAGTCCCGGTCCTGCGGATGGGACTGCAACCTTCCAGAAGATCTTATATTCCGGCATACCAAGTGTTCTTGCCGCATGGATCAGATTCACATCGATCTGTTCGAATGCCGCTCTTGCATTTCTGTACATCAGCGGAAATGCGATCACGGTCGCTGCTATGATACAGCCAGCCCAGGTCTGTACAACTTTGATGCCAAATTGTTCGTACAGCAGGATACCAAACGGACGTCTTCTGCTGAACAGAAGAAGCAGGAAGAATCCTGCTGCCGTCGGCGGCAGTACCATCGGCAGTGTCAGGATCCCATCTGCAATTGCTTTCACTTTCGGTCCTGCCTTGATTACTCTTCTTGCGGCAAACAGACCAAGGAAAAATGAGAATATCGTTGCAACGATTCCTGTCTTCAATGACACATACAACGGACTGTAGTCCAGTCCCTTTAATATCTCTATCACTGCATCCATGTATTTTCCTCCTCGTATTTCATCTATTACATACTTTATCTGTAATATACTTTGATAAACAGAAAACATGCAGCCGTAACCGTCTGCATATTTTCTGTGTTCGTACTCCTATAGATTTTCTTATTTTTCTATATCTGTATCAAAGTAGTATGCATCAAAGACTTTCTTAGCCTTATCAGATAATACGAATTTGTAGAAGTCTTTTGCTGCTGCCGTCTGTGTCTTGTCTGCCTCGTCATTCTGCACCTGGCAGATCGGATAGATAACATCGCCTGTCAGATCATAGCTTACTACCTGAAGAATATCGAGTTTGTCTTCATATCCGTAAATATCTGAATAGTATGTTGTTCCCACTTCGCAGGATCCTTCTGCTACCGCTGTAAGCACTTTGCTTACATTATCTTCCTCACTGATCTCAACTCCACCGAGTGCCTGTGATACCTGGTCTGTTGTAATGGCATCTACTTCCCCGTCTGTTTTTAATGTTCCGAGATTTACAAGTGCCTGTCTTGTGTACTTTCCAACCGGAACACTTCCTCCTGCAAGTGCGATACTTTTGGCATCTTTCAAATTCTCAAGTCCTGTCACCTTTGTTCCGCTGTCTTTTAAAGATATAACTACTACCTGGTTGTTCAGGACATTTGCTCTTGTTCCGTCTACTACCAGTCCGTCTGCTTCGAGCTGGTCCATCTGCTTCTGTGCTGCCGAGAAGAACAGGTCGCATTCATATCCTTCTTCAATCTGTGTCAGAAGCGTTCCCGAACTGTCTGCGTTGAATGTGATCTTCACTTCCGGATGATCTTCGTTATACTCTTTGGCAAGTTCTGTCATAACTGTATTCAGACTTGCTGCAATGAATACCTGAATCTCCGTCTCTTTTTTGCTGCTTTTTTTGCTGTCATCTGCTGCCTTTTCTTCTGTCTTTTTGTTTCCTCCGCATGCTGCCAGTGAGACTACCATCACCCCCGCCAGAAGGACAGATGCGATTCTCTTTACTATCTGGTTTCTCATAATACTTTCTCTCCCATTTCTTGTGTTTTTATAAGTTTACCAGCTGCTCTATCTGTAACAGAATTATTTTCTGCCACATTCCTGTACATTTCCCCGCAGAACATCCAGTCCGTGAGGAAGTCTCGGAAGAATATACTCCAGTGCTTCCGTCACTGCTTTCGGACTTCCCGGAAGATTGATGATCAGTGTCTTCTTCCGAATTCCCGATACTGCCCGGCTGAACATCGCACGGTCTGTGACCGTCATGGAATAATTCCGGATCGCATCTGCAATTCCATTTGCCATACGGTCACAGACTGCACAAGTAGCTTCCGGCGTTACATCCCTTGGTGCGAATCCCGTTCCACCTGTTGTCAGGATCAGATCAACCTGCCTTTGATCCGCCAGACGGATCAGCTGCTTTTTCAGTCCTTCTTCGCCGTCCGACAGAAGAAGTGTCTCTTTTATATCAAATCTGATATGCTCTTTTTCTTCACTTTCTCTTAACATCTTTTCAACCGCCGGTCCGCTTAAGTCTTCCCTCTCCCCGGCAAATGCTTTATCACTCAGTGTGATCACTGCAGTACTGTACGGCCGGTCTGCCTGCGGCATTCTGACTTCTACACTGTCACCCACACAGATGTTTCCACCTTCCAGCACTTCTGCAAAAATTCCTTCTCTCGGCATGATACAGTCTCCCATCCGCCGATAGATTGCACAATGGCTGTGGCATTCTTTTCCAATCTGTGTAACTTTTAGTCTGACAGTATCCCCGATCCGTATCTCAGAATCTACCGGAACATTTCTCAAGTCGAATCCCTCTACGATCAGATTCTCTCCAAATGCCCCGAAATCCACATCTGCTCCCTGTTCCCGGAATGCTTCAATCTTCTCCAGTGCAAGGAGGCTGATCTGTCTGTGCCATTTTCCACCGTGGGCATCTTCTTCGATTCCCCAGTCCGGTACGATCCTTGCAGACTCTACCGGATACTTGGCAGTTCCTCTTTTTTTGCTGATACAGATTCCTCTGACCACACCTTTCTTCTGATCCATTCTGTCTTTATCCTCCAATCTGTGCCATCTGATGTGCTTCTGTAATCTCTCCCGGCTTTTCAAAACAATGTGCCGCCGGCTTATTCTCTATGGCATGCTTTATCTGTTCTCTTATCTCATCATCTGTTCCGCTTTTCAGTAATTTTTTGAGCGGATATGTATCCCCGTAGCACAGACACGGCTTCAGGTCTCCGGTCGAAGTCAGCCGGATGCGGTTACAGGTGTTGCAGAATTTGCCATGCATCGCACTGATGAACCCGATGCTTCCTTTAAATCCCGGGATCCGGTAATATACCGCAGGTCCGTTTCCGTGTATTCTCGGATCTATCCGGATATCCGGATACTCTTTCTTTATTTCATCCAGTAATTCCAGATTCGATACACCTGTATTCTTCTTTCCGCTGCCAATCGGCATCAATTCTATAAACCTGACATCTACCGGCAGTTTCTCTGCCAGTCTTACCAGTGTTCTCCATTCCTGTCTTTCACCGGCATCCTGCAACACACTGTTTACTTTGGTCCGTATTCCACTTTCCGCCGAAGCCTCCACTGCTTCCAGCACAGTATTACAGGCATCTGTCCCTGTGATCTTGCGGTACTTTTCACGATCCAGTGTATCCAGACTGATATTTATCCCATCCAGTCCGGCATCCTTTAATGCTTTCAGGTTTTCTTTCAATAAGACACCGTTTGTTGTCATCGTCACCTGGATGATACCCGGAATCTCTTTTATCATTCCGATCAGATCCACACAACCTTTTCTTACCAGCGGCTCTCCTCCTGTAATCTTGATCTTCCGGATTCCAAGCTCTTCCGCAAGCGTGCATATTTTCTTAATTTCTTCGTATGTGAGAATCTCGGACATTGCCACCTGTGTAATTCCATCCGGCATACAGTACCTGCATCTCAAATTACACCGATCCGTAATGGAGATCCTCATATAATCAATTGTTCTTCCGACAGCATCGATCATATGTCCTTCTCCTGTCCGGCTTTCCACACTCCACTTTTTCCACCTGTTTTCTCCAACAGCCGGATATCCTTCATGCACATACCTTTATCCACTGCTTTACACATATCATAGATAGTAAGCAGTGCTACCTGTACACCGGTGAGTGCTTCCATTTCTACACCGGTCTTTCCGACTGTCTTCGCTGTACAGCGTGCTTCAATTTCACAGGCTGCCTCTATATATTCAAATTCTATTGTAACCTTACTCAGATTCAGGATGTGGCACAGCGGAATCAGCTCCGATGTTCTCTTGGCTCCCATGATCCCTGCAATTCTGGCCGTTCCAAGAACGTCTCCTTTTTTCATTCCGCCTGTTTTCACTTTTTCGAAACATTCCTGCGACATTGAGATTCTTCCCATTGCCGTTGCTTCACGCACTGTGTCTGATTTTTCACTGACATCAACCATCACTGCATGTCCCTGTTCATTAAAATGCGTAAATTCTCCCATGATTACTCCTTTTTTACTATGTGATTCTGCTTATATCCTGATTACCCGGACGGCTTCTCCTTCTGCATACGTCCGTTCACCTTTTGGAAAGACCACCAGGCAGTTACTTCCGATTCCGTTCTTAAGTTGACCGTTTTTCTGGATCTGTGGAAGATATACACCGCTTTCATCACATCTTCCTTTTACAATCCTTTTCATTTTACCTGTCTTTACAAATGTCTGTTTCAGTACTTTCATCTGATTCTTCTGTAAATACCTGCTGTCTTCCATATCCGTCAGATAACCGCCGGCTAATACTTCAAATAAAGCTTCCACAGCAAATGGATTGCCTGAAAGCGACAGAACCGGAGTTCCCTTCACCACCGAAAGCATCGTCGGCATTCCGGGTTTTACCTGTATCCCATGAAATAACACGTTTCCGGTCAGATTTTCTATGACACCCGGCAGAAGGTCTTTCTCTCCTACCGACACACCTCCGGTTGTAAGGATCAGATCTGCTTCTTTCCATGCTTCTCTGATCTCATCTGCAATTTTACTTTGGTCATCTCCTGCTGTCTGATACCGTACTACCTCGCAGTCCATCTCTCTTAGCCTTGTACACAGCCAGATCCCATTCGCATCATAGATTTTTCCCGGCTGCAGTGGTGTCTCCGTATTCTGTAGTTCATCACCCGTCGTGATCACCGCTGCTTTCAGTCTTTTGTACACCGTAAGGTTTCTTACTCCTGCTGCCGTAACAGCTGCCAGCAGATAAGAATCTACCGGGGTTCCGGATTCTGCCAGCAGATCTCCGGCCGAAAAATCTTCGCCCTTCGGGCAGTAATTTTCTCCGGGCTGCGCATTATGATATATCCGGACTGCTCTTGCGTCCCATTCTGCATCTTCCTGCTTTACCACACAGTCTGCTCCTTCCGGTATCATCGCACCGGTCATGATCCGTACCGCCTGATGCGGCTTTAGCACAAGTTCCGTCTTCTGTCCGGCACACACGCACCCTGTAACTTCTAATGTAACCGGATTCTGCATATCCGCCCTGCATATATCCTGACTTCTCAATGCGAATCCATCCATTGCGGATCTTGGAAACGGTGGCTGTGTCACTGCCGCATATACCGGCTTTGCCAGAATCTGTCCCAGACAGTCTGCCGACCGTTTTTCTTCTTTTTTCCTTACGGGCATACAGGTTTTAAACAGCTCCTGCGCCTGTTCAAGTGTCACTCTGGATGGCTGCATTTTATGCCTCCTTTCCAAATGGACAGACCGGATAATGACATTCCCTGCATCCCAGGCAGAGACCTCCATGTCCCATCCGGATAATCGCTTTCCGGTCGATCCGGACTCCTGCCGCCAGTCTCGGAAGGATCAGGTCAAATACTGTTGCCTTTGCATACATCACACACCCCGGAAGTCCGACAACTGGTGTCCCGTCCTCAAAATATCCAAGACACAACATTGCCCCAGGAAGTGTCGGTGCTCCATAGGTTACAATCCCGGCTCCGGAAGCTTTGATCGCCCCCGGCGTCTTATCATCCGGATCAACACTCATTCCTCCGGTACAGATGATCAGATCCACTCCTGCTTTCTTCATATCCGCAATCGCCTGTGTAATCATCTCCATGTCATCACTGCACAGCACATGTTTTGTCATCTGTATTCCGAATGCTTCCAGTTTCTTTTCTACTACCGGCGTAAACTGATCTTTGATCAGACCTTTATAGACTTCACTTCCTGTCGTGATCACACCTGCAATCTTTCGTTTCCACGGTGTCACCTTCAATAATGGTTCTTTCCCCGCTGCTTTTTCTGCTTCTTCCAGTTTCTTTTCATCTATGACCAGCGGGATTACACGCATTCCCGCAAGCTTGTCTCCTTTTCTCACTGCCACATTCGTATGTCTGGTCGCGATCATGATCTCATCAACACTATTTACATCATATAAACGCCCGACATCCACCTGAAATAACCCGTCAACATCCGCAATTAATTCAATCTTTCCTTCTTTTACTTCTGACGGATGCATATTTTCATTCTGTGCGATCTTACGCAGGCGTTCCGCACCTTCATTTTCATGAAGCATTCCATCTGTCTTCTCCCAGACATACAGATGTTCTTTTCCAATCGAAAGCAATACCGGAATATCTTCTTCTGTGACAACATGGCCCTTCCGGAATCTTGCATCTTTCGTCACTCCTGGAATGATCTGTGTCATGTCGTGACATAATACGTGCCCTGCTGCATCTTCTGTTCTGATCAGTTTCATATTTTCCTCCTCTTTTTCTTTTTGTTTACATTATCATCATGATATATTCTGTATATAGCGGAATAAAAAATCTGCCGTTTTCTCAATCTCTTCCAGTGGGAACACATTTTTGCAATCCATAACCTCCACATCACTGATCACTGCCAGACATTCTTCCGGCAATAGCGGCATGGGTTTTCCGGTTCCCTTCCGGTGCAGCATAATCTTCGGCCATGGTCCTTGTTTAAATCCTTCCGTCAGGATCAGATCTACTCCGTCTATCTTTTTCAGAAATTCTTCCGGGTCTGTCTGTCTGTTTTCCATCAATACCGCTTTTTCCGCTGAGATCAGTCCCGTTACATCTGCCCCGGCTTTTGTGAAACGGTCACTGTCTTTTCCTTCGTGGTCAATTTCAAAGCGGTGTCCGTCATGTTTCACAATTGCGATCTTAAGCCCCCGTGCTTTCAGCTTTGGGATTAGTTTCTCCAAAAATGTTGTCTTACCGGTGCCGGAATATGCGACAAAAGAGACAATCGGAATATTTGTGTGCAGTTTTTTCCCCAGACTGACTGCTGATCGTTCTGTAAACGTCTGATATTCCTCCCTGGTATTGATATTTTGAAATTTACGGCTTCCATCCGTCAACCCTTCTACAGCTACATAACACACTCTCAGACGCTCCAGCAGATGCTTTACTTTCAAATCTCCTGATTCCAGCTGTTCTTTCAGAATCTCCAGTATAGATTTCCGATACCATGCACAGAGAACGTATTTCTTTCCGGTCCTGTCTACCGGGATTACTGCATCGATTCCATCCTCAAAATAGACCGCTAATTCTTCTGCTACCTGCCAGTCTATAAAAGGCATATCGCAGGAAGTCACCCATATCTTTTCATAACTTGCCACACACATAACCGAATATATTCCCATCAACGGTCCTTTGTTCTGTTCCAAATCTTCAATATGCGTTACTTTTATCTCAGAATAATCATTCTTTCTTCTTACTGAAAGAAACATTTCATCTGGACCGTTATCCATTACATTCCTTACAATTTGTTCTAAAAATGTATATTCACCAATCTGTAATTTTGCTTTGTCCTGCCCCATCCTACGGCTTTCACCACCACACAGAATTGCGGCACTTACCTTTGATTGCACAAATAAAAACCTGCTCTTTCTAAAAAAAGAGCAGGTTAAACACAGGAAAAACAATCATCTTTGATTTTCCTGTCTTATCTTCACTGCTCTCCTTTCCAAATATGCGGGAGGCAGATACGTTTCCCTATCTACCCTGAGGAACTGACAGTTTCCTGTCATTCCTGGCCTGCATCCCGTCACTTTTTTCACGTCTTAGGTATGCCGGCTTCGGAGAACCCTTTCTATCATTTTATTTTATACGAAGTTCCAGTCTCTGTAAAGCTAAAATTATTCTGCCAAAACGATACGACACGGCATAGATTTATACAATAGAAATCCTGATAACTCATCATGATACTCCATACTGCACACTTCATTGATATTAGTTTCTTTCCATTCTCCTAACATATTTACTCCACCACTTCCAAACGGAGCATGAATGCAGCCTCTTGTTATTTCACATATATTTGCTCTAAATGACTGTTTTCCAAATACGGTTTCTATCCATATTTTCTGCCCTTCATTTACTCCTAATTCTTTTGCATCTTCCAAATTGATATCTGCTACCGGATATGGTTCTAACTGTATGATTTCACGAACAGCCGGACCGAAAGATGCAAAACGCACGGCACTTCTTGCGCCTGTAGTCAATATCATAGGGTATTCTTCTTTGCTTCCCAACTCTTTTATTCCTCTGATATCTTTATAAACCGGCAGTCCTGTGTATCCGCATTCCTCTATAAGTTTTGAACAGATTTCAAATTTTCCAGACGGTGTCGGAAATCCCGGCATTCCATCTTTCCTAAGATCACCCGTTTGGTATTTTTTATATTTTACAGGAGATTTTTGTGGCATAACTGCTTCTGAACATTTTAATTTTTCTAATAATTCTCTGTTTCCATCCAACATCCACAATTCCGTATCCTCATCGCTTTTGGGATAAACTTCCCCAAAGCCCATTTTTTCAGCCAGTGCCTGCAAAATATGAACATCATTTTTTGCTTCTCCCAATGGTTGGATAATTCGATTTCGAAGTTTCCAACCAAATAAGGGGCTACTGACAGGTATTTGATTTTCATAGTATGTAGTTGCTGGGAACACTACGTCTGCATACATAATCTCTTCTGACATAAAACGTTCATTCACAACCAGAAAATCCAATTTTTCATAAACTTTATGCCATAATTTTTTATCAGGATATGTCAATGCCGGTGATGCTGCTGCAATTAGCAGCCCTCTAACCGGATAAGGATCATCATTTAGCACTGCTTTTGGTATTTCACTAAATTGTCCCTGGCCGACTATTCCATAAAACAGCGGAAATTCTTTGCTTCCTATTGGCTGATTCTGTTCTGGAACTTTTTTTAATTTCAGAGTAGGAAAATGACCTCCGTTAATATACATACCGCCTTCTACATCATATTTTCCTGTAATTGCCCATAAAATCTGTATTGCACGATAGTTCTGTACTGCGCTTCTCTGATATTCTATTCCCGTATACACACTTAATACAGCTTTTGTTGTACTGCATAATTTATCCGCAAGCAATCGTATAATTTCACAATCCACACCACAATAATCTGACATTTCTTCAACGGTGATTTGTTTTAGATATTCTGAAAATTCCTCAAAACCTTCTGTATATTTTTCCACAAATTCTTTGTCATATTTTTCTTCCTCTACGATTATTTTAAGCATTGCAAGTGCAAGTGCTCCATCCGATCCGGGAACAACTGGAATCCACCAGTCAGCCTCCATACCCATTCCTTTTTTTCTCGGATCGATAACAATCAGATATGCACCTCTTTTTTGTGCCGCTTTTACTTTTTCATATAAACGTCCCGGACCAGAATTTGTTTTCAAATTTGTTCCCCATACAACTACGATCTCTGCATTCTCAAAATCAGCCTGGATCATTCCTTGTGGAATTCCAAGTGTCGTAATCGGAGTAATAACATTGGCAGCTGTAAAGCACGTAGCACCACAACTCATATCATTTGGAGAACCCAGATGTTGAAAAAATGCATCTTTTCCTGCTATTGCACGCATGGTCCCGTCTTCTCTTCCGCTGGTTCCAACATATGATGCGAGTGCCCGGGCTCCGTATTGTTTTTTTATTTTCAAAAATCCTTCAGCAGCCTTTTCCAGTGCCTCTTCCCAGGTTGCTCTCCTGAATTTTCCTTCTCCTTTTTTTCCTATACGAACCATTGGATGCAAAATTCGGTCTTTTGAATATATAATTTCTTTTGACAATGCTCCTCTCGGGCATACTCTGCCAAACGGCGAATCTTTATCCGGCTCCACTTTTACTAATTTACCATTTTCAATTGTTGCTTCTATCCAACATTTATCAGGACATATTCCACATAATCCTTTTTTCTTTTCCATCTCATTTACTCCCGAACTTTTTTTTCAGACGATCAACAGCATCCTTCAGAATATCTCTGGAACATGCAACATTGAATCGCAAAAATCCTTCTCCTTCTTTTCCAAAAAAATCTCCTGCATTTGCAATAATTCCGCATTCATTTTTTACTACTTCCTGAATATTTTCTACATCAATTCCTGCATTCCGAAAGTCCACCCAGACAAGATATGTCCCTTCCGGCTTTCGCACATACAAACCTGGCATGTTTTGCTGAATCTCACCCACAAAATAATCCAGATTATCATTAATATATTTATTTAACTCATCCAGCCATTCCCCAGATTCATCATAAGCTCCAGTCAATGCTGCTTCTGCAAATGCATTGCTTTCCGATGCATGAAATTTCGATGCATTTTCCATAAAAGCTTTCCTCAATTCTTCGTCTGCAATAAAACAATTTGCAACATGAATACCGGCAAGATTAAAAGCTTTTGACGGAGATGTAAATATAAAACTTCTTTTTCTTATTTTCTCAGACAAACTGGTAATGAACACATGTCTATTCCCTTCTGACAAAAGTTCACTGTGAATATCATCTGACAAAACATACAGGTTATGCTTTTCACATATTTTTACAAGTTCTCTTAATTCCTCTTCTTTCCACACTCTTCCCGTAGGATTATGAGGATTACAGATAATCACAGCTTTTGTCCTAGATGTAATTTTGCGTTCCAGATCCTCATAATCCATCGTATAATATCCGTTTTCATTTTTCATGCGATTCTCTACAATTACTCTGTTATTATCTTTAACCACTTCAAAAAAAGGGCCATATGCAGGGGTTTGGACAATAATTTCATCTCCTGGTTTTGAAATTGTCTGTATTGCATAAGCAAGCCCCACCACAACATTAGGAATAAAGCAGATTTCCTCTCGCTCTAATTCATATCCGTGTCTTTGCCTCATCCATCGCATAACTGACTGATAATATTTTTCCGACAAAAACTGATAACCAAATGCCCCTTGTCCAGCTACTTTTTTTAAATTATTCTGAATTGCAGGCGCAATCTGAAAATCCATATCTGCAATCCACATTGGCAAATCTGTCTGTTTAATAAAAGGTACATCCCACTTTACACAATTCGTACCTTTTCGTTCTATTCCTCTCTCAAAATCATACATTCTACTTACTCCTTTCATACTACTGTCCCTTCAGCTTATGACAGGCAACAAAATGTTCCTTCGATACCTCCTTCAATTCAGGCATCTTTCTCCTGCATATCTCTTCTGATATCGGACAGCGATTACAGAACGCACATCCCTCAGGCACATCTACAGGACTTGGCACCTCACCCTTCAATCTAATTATTTGTCTTTCTTTTTCTTTTTTGGGATCTGGAATCGGGATGGCAGACATTAAAGCACTGGTGTAAGCATGTACTGGATGATCATATAATTCATCGGCCTCTGCCAGTTCCACCATTCTTCCCAGATACATCACCCCAACCCGGTCAGATATATGTTTCACCATCGAAAGATCATGTGCGATAAAAATACTTGTCAAATTTCTTTCTTTCTGCAGACGTATTAACAAATTGACCACCTGTGCCTGAACTGACACATCCAATGCAGATATCGGTTCATCACATAACAGAAATTCCGGATTCACAGCAAGTGCTCGGGCAATTCCTATTCTCTGACGTTGTCCGCCTGAAAATTCATGCACGTAGCGGCTTGCATGTTCTGGATTAAGTCCAACCTGCTTCAATAATTTCTGCACCTCTTCTATCTCTTCTGCTTTCGAACAAGTTAAATGATGGATTCTCATTCCCTCAGCAATGATATCATGAACTTTCAGCCTTGGATCCAGGGAAGAATATGGATCCTGAAATATCATCTGAGCCTGACGCATAAACTCTTTTTTTTCAGAGCCTTTCAAATTATGCACGTCTTTACCTCGATAGAGAACTTCTCCATCTGTTTTCCCATACATTCCAATACAGGTTCTTCCACAAGTCGTCTTTCCGCAACCAGATTCCCCTACTATTCCTAATGTTTCTCCTTTATAAATATTAAAAGAGACATCATCCACAGCTCTTAAATACTGCTTTGAATGTAGTTTAAAATACTTTTTCAGATGTTTCACTTCCATTAATATTTCACGTTCCACTGCTATACCCCCTCTGTTAGATCTATATCCTGATATACGGAATCAGGATGGTACAGCCAGCAGGCTGCCTTGTGCCCCGGTTCAAATTCATATTCTGGCGGCATTGCCTCTACACATATCTTCATACAATGCTTACACCTTTCTGCAAATGGACATCCTTCTGGCGGACAGATTAAATCCGGTGGCGTTCCTTCAATTGATACCAGTTTCTGTTTATGTCCCAGTTCCAGATTCGGTGCCGCATTTAATAGCGCCCATGTATACGGATGTTTGTATTGATAAAAGATTTCATCACTCGTCCCCATCTCCACAACCTTTCCTGAATACATAACAACAATATAATCTGCAATATTTGCAACAACTCCTAAATCGTGCGTGATCATAATAATTGTTGTACCTGTTTCCTTTTGGATATTTTTCATAAGATCCAGAATCTGTGCCTGTATCGTAACATCCAACGCTGTTGTCGGTTCATCTGCAATCAGTATCTCTGGATTTGCGGATAAAGCAATTGCTATCATCACTCTCTGTCTCATACCACCAGATAATTCATGTGGATATTTTTTTATACATAGTTCCGGATCCGGAATTCCTACCATCTCAAGCATATGTATTGCTTGCTTTTTCGCATCGGCTTTCGAAACATTCGAATGATTTGTGATATTCTCCATAACCTGTTTCCCTATGTTCATAGTAGGATTCAAAGAAGAAAGGGCATCCTGAAATATCATGGAACATCTGGCTCCTCTATACTCTTTCCATTCTTTTTCTGACTGCTTGAGAATATTTTTTCCGTGATACAAAATCTGACTTTCTTTTCCGATTTCACCTGGTGGTTGTGCGATTAGCCCCATCACAGCTTTTGATGTAACCGACTTTCCACAGCCCGATTCTCCCACAATTGCAAGTGTCTCTCCCTTTTTTGCATAAAATGAAACATCTCTGACTGCCTGCACTTCTCCTGCATATGTATGAAAAGATACCCGCAAATTTTTGATATCTATTATTTTTTCCATTTATCTACCTCTATTTCATGATCTTTGGTTCCAATGCATTTCTTAATGCATCTCCCAAAATATTAAAACTAAACACTGTCAGCACAATAAACAATCCTGGAAAAACTGCAAGCAGCGGCTGATCCATAATATACACCTGTGCACTTTGTAGCATTGTTCCCCATGAAGCTTTTGGAAGCTGTACTCCAAGTCCCATAAAACTCAATGCTGATTCTGTCAATATTGCTCTTGCCACAGCCAGACTTGCCGCCACAATAATAGAAGCACTCATATTAGGAATAATATGTTTAAATATAATGTACCCGTCACTTGCCCCCAAATGTCTGGATGCCAACACAAAATCCCGTTCTTTTAATGACAGTGTTTCAGCTCTTGTAATACGGGCTATCTGACACCATTCAAATAATCCAAGAATAATAATCATCGAATACACTTTTGGTGGAAATACAGAATTAATGACTACCATCAGTAAAAAACTTGGTACTGACATAAAAATATCTGTAAACCGCATTAGTATTACATCTAATTTTCCACCCATATAACCACTGACTGTACCAATCACAGTACCTATCGCTGTTGACAGAATCATAGACAAGAAGCCTACAGCCAGCGAAATTCTTCCACCGTATAAAGCTCTGGTAAAATAGTCTCTTCCCAGGTCATCTGTCCCAAAAAGATGTTTTATAGATGGTGCCGCAAGTTTATTTAACAGATCCTGTTCATCTGGATCATAAGGACTTAATGGTGCAAATATTGCCAAAAGTAATATCACTGCCAAGATTACAGTACAAAAAACAGCAAGTTTATTTTCCATGATAGAACGCATGACATCTTTTAAAATTCCTCTGTCATAATCTGCCATCATTTTTTCTTCTTTTTTTTGTACTTTCTGAAAACTATCTTTATTTGGAATATAATTTTTTTTCAATTCCATAATTAGCGTTTCACCTCCTGACGTATTCTTGGATCTGCGACAGCATACAGAATATCTGCCAAAAGATTACCTAGAATCAGAATCAGACACGAGAACATCGTATAGCCCATAATCAAAGGATAATCTCTTCCATTGGCCGCATCCATTGCCATTCTTCCGATTCCCGGCCATGCAAATACGCTCTCGACAACGAAAGAACCACAAACCAGTCCCGCAAGATTAATGCCAGCAAGTGTAATAATTGGAAGCAGACAGTTTTTCAATACATGTCGGAACAATATTTTTGTCTTGCTGGTTCCCTTAGACATAGCTGTCAATACATAATCTTCTTCCAGTTGGCTGATTGTATTAGATCTTATATATCTTGTAAATACAGCCATATTATTCAAACTCAGAACAATTGACGGCAATATCAGGTGTTTGATCAAATCTGCTGTACTCTGTATTCCGACACTGTACATACCACTACTCGGAAGAATTTGTAATTTCAAAGAAAAAATAATGATTAAAACCATAGAGAGCCAAAACGGTGGAATTGATATCCCTACATATGTCAGAAATCCAATGATATTGTCTGCCATTTTATTCTTTTTCAATCCTGCCCATAAACCAAGTGGTATTGCAAAAATCAAAGATATTGCAAACGCAGTTCCCATCAATATCAGCGTTGCCGGAAGACGCTCTCCGATTATTTCTGTGACAGGCCTTTTATTTTTCAATGAAATTCCAAGGTCTCCATGAATCACATGACCTGCCCATCTGAAATACTGTTCTGCAATATTCCCGTCCAGTCCATAAGATTCTCTGATGTTCTGCAACTGTTCCTGTGTCATTCCTGGTTTCGAATAATTATCCATCGGATCTCCCGGTGCTGCCTGAATGATAAAAAAAGAAAAGATGCTTACCAGTATAATAACCGGAATCAACCCCAGTACTCTTTTTATAATATAATTTTTCAAAATATTTTCATCCTCACATTTTAACGTATTTAGGAAAAAGCCGCCTTGCATTGCATGGCGGCTTTTCGGCCTAGATGATTGTTTACTATTTTTCCATTGTAATCTTTGTATAGTCCTCGAAAATCGGAACTCTCTTGATTGCATCCAATCCTTTGAATTCCTTTCTTGCTACCATCACATAATTTGTATTTGCCATTGGATAGAAAGAATAATCTTCATTCATCTGCTCCTGAAGAGCCTTAAAATTCTTATCTCTGTCTTCCGTTGTCAATGACTGCGATGCTGTTTTCCATGCTTCTTTCGTCTCAGGACTTACATAAAATCCTTTTTCCACAAGGTCTCCTGACCAGCTTGTCATCTTTGTTGCCGGATCAGCATTCATCTGATCCATACCATTGGAAGCAAGATCCCATGAAGTATCTTCTTTAAAGCTTCCACTAATCCATGCTGCAAATAAATGAGGGAAGAAAGCAGAACCATCCATTCCTTCAATTTCAAGATTTACATCTATCTTCTTCAACTGCTGTTGAACAATCTGTGCTGTTTCTTTCATATTCGGTCTCTGCTGGAAATAGATATAATGCAATGTTTTACCAGACAGTCCGGAACTTTTTGCAAGTTTCTTGGCTTCTTCTATGTTCTGCTGATAACCTTTCATCTCATCATTATAATAAAGATTTTCCGGTGAGCAGAAGTTCTTTGCCGGTTTTGCAAGTTCTTCTGATCCATATGCACCTTCTACGATTTCATCATCATTCAAGGCAAGACAAATTGCTTTTCTTGCATCTTCGTTTTTCATAATCTCACTCTGATAGTTGAAAGCAAGATAATTCAGACGACCTTCTGGAATATTATACACTGTATAATTATCATCCTTTTTATACTTGTCAAGCTTTGTCTGGCTTGTCACACGCATAACCGAAAGTTCTCCGCTCTGAAGTGCTGCCTCCTGTGCACTCTGATCTGGCATGATTTTTATGATTACCTGATCCAAACTTGCTTTTCCTCTATAATAATCGTCGTATCTTTCATAGGTAATGCTTTCGCCTTCTTTATACTCTTTCACTTTAAACGGACCGGAACCGATTCCTTTATTTGCTGCCTCTGTCTGTTCACTGACATTTGTTCCTTTAAATACATGTTTAGGAAGTGGTTGTAATCTTCCGAATTCTGTCTCAAAAGCACTGTTCGGTTCCTGTAATGTAATATTCAAAGTAAGATCATCCACTTTTTCAGCACTAATTGGTTTTCCATTATAAGAAATGTTGCTTGGATCAGCACCATTTGCAGGATCTAATAATACATCAATCGTGAAGATAATGTCATCGACCGTAATCGGCTCCCCATCATGCCAGGTCATTCCATCATTTAACTTCAGCTGGTAATGGCAACCATCATCTGATGTTGACTCAAGGCTCTTTGCAAGATACCATCTTGTTTCATCCTTATTAATAACAAATAATGGATCAAAACATGGTGTACTTGCCATTAACCAGTCATCACTTCCATACGGCGCATATGGTGTAACTGTTTTTACACTGTTTGAGTTAATCGGAACAATAAAAGTTCCTCCTCCACTTTCTCCCGACGTTGTTGCGCTTTCAGATGTTTTCTCTTTGTCCCCGGCATTACCGCCACAACCAACCGCCAATGATGCAGCCATGGCAACCGTTAAAAGCAAAGAAATAATTTTTCGTTTCATCTTTTTCCTCCCTATTTATGTTATATTTCTCTAATAATTTTATCGTCCTTCTTTTTATTAATCAAATCAATTTTATTTATATGTAATCCAACTTATAGTTTCTATCTATGATTTTATTTATACTCTTTCGGCAAATCTGGAAAAGCGATCACCGGCGGCTGATCTGCCACGTGTTCTCCAATCTCTTTTTCCATCCATGCCAGATTGTACCATCTGTGGAATTTATATCCACAATTTGTGAACCAGCCGACCATACGATATCCCAAATGTTCATGGTAATGGATACTTGCATTCGTCAGGTATTCATCTTCATGCTCGGTACATGCAATACACGCATTCATATTTAACACATTCTGCCGCTTTAATATCTTCTCCAGCATGTCGTATAATTTTGTCCCGATACCCATTCCTTTTTTATTCTGATCCACGTAGATAGACGTCTCTACATTCCATCCTCCTGCCGGTCTCTCGTGAAAAGCACTTGCATATGCATATCCACATATTTCTCCATTCACCTCTGCCACAAGATATGGATATCTCTCCAATACATGCCGGATCCGTCCTCGGAATTCTTCCACCGTCGGCACATCATATTCATATGTAATCACTGTATGTTCTATATAAGGCGCATAGATTGCAAGCAGTTCTTCCGCATCCTCTTCTTTTGCAATCCGGATTGTAATCTCTTTTTTCTCATTGGTGTTCATTCTATATTCAGCTCCAGTCTGCTCTTATTATTTATTTCTCCACTATTATAAACACGTCCGTAAAAAAATGCCATCTCTCTGCAGATTTTTCCTGCAAAAGAGATGACATTTTTACATATTTTATTATCCCTGGTTCTGTGCCGCAACCAGATGTGTTGCTCCGTATTTTTCGCGAAGCTTTGGTTTTTCAATCTTTCCGGTAGGATTACGCGGAACATCTGCAAAGATGATCTTACGAGGTCTCTTATATCTCGGAAGTTTCTTACAGAATTCCTGAATATCTTCTTCTGTACATTCAACTCCCGGTTTCAGTTCAATGATTGCTGCTGAAATTTCTCCCAGTCTGTGATCTGCAAGTCCAATAACCGCCACATCCAAAATAGCTTCATTGGTACGTAAGAAGTCTTCAATCTGTACCGGATAGATATTCTCACCACCACTGATGATGACATCTTTCTTACGGTCAACAAGGAAGATAAATCCATCTTCGTCTTCCATCGCCATGTCTCCGGTATACAGCCATCCGTCATGCAGAACTTCTGCTGTTGCCTTCGGATCTCTGTAGTAACAGGTCATGACGCCTGGTCCTTTGACCGCAAGTTCTCCGGTCTCGCCCTGTTTTACCGTCTCGCCCTGTTCATCGATAATCTTAGCTTCCCATCCATATCCGGCTTTACCGATCGCACCGACTTTATCGATATTATCCACGCCAAGATGTACACATCCAGGCCCGATGGATTCGCTCAGACCATAGTTCGTGTCGTATTGGTGATGCGGGAAGTATTCTTTCCAGTGTTTGATCAGGCTTGGTGGTACCGGCTGTGCACCGATATGCATCAGTCTCCACTGGTCCAGATCATAATCTGCAATATCCAGTTCCTTATTGTCCAGTGCAAGCAGAAGATCCTGCGCCCACGGAACCAACAGCCATACAATAGTACAGTGTTCTTCCGATACTGCCTGTAAGATTGTCTTCGGACTTGTTCCTTTTAACAATACCGCTTTTCCTCCCGTCAGAAGACTTCCGAACCAGTGCATCTTGGCCCCGGTATGATATAACGGTGGAATACATAAGAATACATCATCCTTCGTCTGTCCGTGATGATTCTGCTCTGCTTTTGCTGCATGCATCAGGGATTCATGGTTATGTAAGATTGCCTTCGGGAATCCTGTTGTTCCTGATGAGAAATAAATTGCTGCCTCATCGTCATCATTGACATCAATCTTCGGAGACTGACTGGAACAGTTCGCCGTATGTGCATTATAATCCTCGGCAAATCCCGGACATCCGTCTCCTACAAAATATAACAGACGTCCTTTGCTGATCTCATCTGCAATCTCTTCTACTCGTCCGATGAACTCCGGTCCGAACACCAGAATATCAATCTCCGCAAGTTCCACGCAATATTTGATCTCATCCGCAGAATAACGGAAGTTCAGTGGTACAGCCAATGCTCCGGTCTTCAGAATTCCGAAATAAATTGGCAACCATTCCAGACAGTTCATCAGGAGAATCCCCACTTTTTCTCCTTTTTTGATTCCTCTTTCAATCAGAAGATTGGCAAATCTGTTTGCCTTTTCGTTAAATACATTCCATGTGATCTCTCTTCTATAATAAGCCGCGCGTGAAGGTTCGATCAGATCAAACTCCTTCCATGTAGTTCTTTTTGTCTCCGGCATCTCCGGATTGATCTCTACCAGCGCAACGTCGTCTCCGTACAGGCGGCAGTTTTTCTCCAATATATCTGTAATCGGCATTGGAAAATTCCCCTTTCGTGTTCATTCATAATTCTTTTTTATGAATTTTTTGCGTAACAGCTTTCGCGCTTTAACGCTTTTATTCATTAAAGTCTATGATACTCAATTTTTTGTAAAATGTCAATCCATATTTGTATTATTTTCCATCCAATCTCTTTTTTCCACACTTTTGTTTGATTTTTCCATCTCTCCGTCCTATAATAGGCACCGGGTGATAGAAAAATGAATTGGATATATAATCATAAACGTGCATTACTGCATGTCAATCTTGCATTTATCGGCGGACTGACCGGTGCTTATGCCATCTTAGTCCGTGGCGGCAATTTTGGTGCCGCACAGACCATGAATCTGATTGAAATGGTCCTAAACTTTACGGAAATGAACCTGACGGATGCCTTCCTTCGTCTGGCTATTTTTATTTTATATGGCCTTGCGATCATTGCCGCATTTTTAATCGGCGAACATTTTGCCTCTGTAAAATCTTATATCGCACTGGCGGTAGAGGCCGTCTGCATATGGATCGCAGGGATCATTCCGACATCGGTCAATCCCCTGATCGCACTGTTCCCTGTATTCATCCTGAATGCATACCAGTGGCAGGCTTTTACCACTCCGGAATGTTATAACAGTTCCACGATCTTTTCAACGAATAATTACAAGCAGACACTTCTTGCATGGACCAGATATCATATGACACATGATCTGGCTCAGAAGAAACGGGCATTGCTTTTTACGAACACGCTGATTCTCTTCCATCTGGGGGTTCTGGTTGGATATTTTGCGGTAGAATACCTCGGAGCTCACGGAATATGGGTTGCGTTTGTTCCACTTGTTACCGCTGTAGGGCTGGTGATTCCGGTTGGTGAGGAGCAGGTTGTAAAGGATGTTGAAGCAACATTAAAAGAAGGAATTCACAGGACGGAGGAAGTAGTTGTTCGGAAGGTTTGATTTCGTTTGATTTTCTGCTATACTTTTATTCAGTTACGTTTTCACATGCTATGAAGATGAAATCGCGGAAGCCTTCTTACAGTGCCGCTTTATATATCTTGTACATATCTTCCTCATGAAGTACCTTCGCAGATCCTTTGCTTCCCTTGCATCCGATGCTACATTTATGTGCCATCAGTTTCAGTTCTTCATCTGTAGGATCAATGCCAAGTTCATGGATAGAAGTTGGCATCTTGAGTTCACGGAAGAAGTCTTCGATGGCTTCGATTCCACGTAATGCCACATCGTCTGCGGTTCCTTCCGGGTCTACCCGCATGACGTTCATTGCAAATTTTTCGAACCTAGAAAGGCAGTCTTTGTATACATATCTTGCCCAGGAACCCCAGATTGCCGCAAGGCCTGCACCGTGTGCCACGTCAAACAGTCCTCCGATCTCATGTTCCAGTGCATGGGAAGCGAAATCTCCTCCGACAACCGCGCCACAGCCTGTCAGCCCGTTATGAGACAGACTTCCTGCCCACATTACTTCCGCACGTGCATCATAGTTCTTCGGATCATTGATCAGAATTCTTGCATTCTCAATTACCGTACGCATCAGACCCTCTGCAATACTGTCTGTGATCTCCATATTTCCACCATTTGTAAAATAGCGTTCCATCGTATGCATCAGAATGTCTGTGCATCCGCATGCTGTCTGATAATCCGGCAGTGTCATGGTCAGTTCCGGATTCATGATTGCAAAGCGCGGTCTTCCATAGTCATTGCGGTATCCTCTCTTGATCCAGCCGTCTTCTTTTGTAATAACAGAAGAATTACTCATCTCACTTCCTGTCGCTGCAATAGTCAGTACAACACCAATCGGAAGACATCCTGTTGCCTGGCGCTTTTTGTCATAAAAATCCCATACGTCCCCTTCATTGGCAACTCCATATCCGATTGCTTTTGCAGAATCGATCGCACTTCCGCCGCCTACAGCAAGGATGAAATCTACTCCTTCTTTTTTCGCGAGCTCGATTCCTTCATATACCAGTGAAAGTCTTGGGTTCGGTACTGCACCACCAAGTTCTATATAGTCAATCTTTGCTTCATCCAGGGAAGCCTTTACTTTATCCAATAATCCGGTACGTTTGACGCTTCCGCTTCCGTAATGGATCATTACTTTCTTACATCCCTGTTCTTTTACCAGTTCTCCACATTTGTCTTCTGTATTTTTTCCAAATACAACTTTGGTTGGTGTGTAATAATTAAAATTATACATAAGGTCTCCTTCTTTTTGGTATAAAAAATATGCTATAGATTTCTCCATAGCATATTTTAATCTTTCTCTATGTTTTTTTCAACAGACGTTTTACCGCTTTATGCAGCTCATTGATAATAATTTATTCCGTCCGAAGTGCCGTAACCGGATCGCTCTTCGATGCTTTCTTTGACGGGATCAGTCCACCAAGCAATGTCAGTACCACACTCAGTGCGATCAGCACCAGTGCCGGAATAACCGGAAGCACTGCATTTACATTGGAATTATCTGCCACCGCATGAATGATCATATTGCCAGGGAGCAGAAGCAACAGCGTCAGTCCGATTCCGATCAGTCCCGCACACAGTCCAATAATGAAGGTCTCCGCATTAAACACCTGAGATACATTCCTCTTCGATGCGCCGATCGCCCTTAAGATTCCGATCTCTTTCTTCCGCTCCAGCACACTGATATACGTAATGACTCCGATCATAATTGAAGATACGACCAGTGAAATCGCCACAAATGCAATCAGCACATAACTGATCGTATTGACGATATCTGTCACCGATGACATCAGAGTTCCCACTACATCCGTGTAGGAAATCACCTGTTCATCCTTGCCGGCTTTCTCCATCTTCTTGTTATAACGATCCAGATAATCCACTACCTGTTCCTTACTTTCAAAATCTTTAGGATAAATGTCGATCTCGCTTGGTTTTGCGAAGTCAGCATATCCTAATTTCTGCAGATTGCTGTCATACGTTGCACTCGCCGTTCCGCTCATAGACATCATAAGTTCTGTCAGATCATCCTCCGTCATATTGAACTGAAATGCCTTTGCAAATGCATCTGTATCGATCTTCATCGCATCTGTCATGACACTCTGGAGATTCTGTCCGATCTGTGTCATGGCAGATTCCATTACTTTACCCATACCGGAAGACATCTGTCCGACGATCTGCTCCATGGCCGACGAAATCTGTGTCTCAAGTGCATTTCCAAAAGATTTCGCATACGCTCTCATTGCCTGCTTCATGTAAACATTCATCCCGGATGAAAGCTGGCTTTCCAGACTCTTCATGTCCAGTGTCTCTGAAAGACCGTTACTCAGCCGCTGTTTTCCATCTGCCGTTCCGAGATAAGCTGCAAAGTTCTCACCCATCTTTGTCACATCTGCATATCCTTTTTCCTGTGCATAGCTTAAATATCCAGCCGCAAGTTCCTGCGCCATTGCCTGCAGATCCGCTTCCGATATCTCAATATCCACATCTTTATACAGGTCATTCACCCAGTCTGTTATGATCTGCTTTGCTTCTGCCGTCTGTAAATACTGGCGGAAATATGTTCCGTACTGGTCCGCACTGATATCTCCGATTCCCTGATCCTTTACGTATTTTTCAAACCCCTGCATGATATCTGTCAGAAGCTTCTGTACCTTTTCTTCTGTAATGGTTACTTTTCCACTCTCCTTTAGAATCTTTGAAAAATACTTTTTCATGATCTGCTTTGCACCATCTGTTTTCAGATATTCCGAGAAGTTATCTCCCAGATGCGAATAATCTGCTTCCGGATGCGTCTTCGCATATGCCTGATACCCTTCCATCAATGAAACAGCCATCTTCTGCATTCCGCCCGGTTTCACCTTGACATCCAGCCCCGACAGCATATCTCCCAGACCTGCCGACGGAAGCCCCGACAGATTCAGATCCACCTGATCCAGATTCACAAGTCCGGATAAATTCAACCTATTGCCATCCAGCTTAAATGCATCCTGCAGATTCACTGCTTTCGAAAAGTCCAGTGAATTTCCGAGACTTCCTGCAAGGTCTGTATCTCCCATGCCGAATGCTTTCTGAAGTGCGTCTTCATCTACGCTGAATAACGAGTTCATATCCAGACCATTATCTCCGGAATCTTCACCGAATTTCTCTCCGGTAAATACATTGATATCCGGACTGGCTTTTTGTTGTTTTACGATCTCACTGTTTTTTGCTTCTTCTGCGACATGCGTCATAAGCGAATATGGATAACCGATTCCCATATTCAGTGCAGTTGCCTTCGAACCTTCTGCCGGCTGCACGATTCCGACAATCTTAATATCCTCTCCGTCTGCCACCAGTTTTTTCATATATTCTGCATTATCACTTTTATCTTTCCAGACTTTATACTGGCTGTCATATTCATAATAGTCTGCCTGATTCACAAGCTTAAACTTCTTGTTCAGAATATCTTTATAGATGTATGTTCCCAGCGAAGACGGTGTCTTGATCTCTTCTTCACTTGCAAAAGCTTTGATCATATCATCCAGTTCCATCTGATCTCTGAGGCCAAGTGTATATAGAAGGAAATCACTCATCCCGCCGTCCTGACTTAATACCAGTACGCATTCATTATATTTTTTCGGCCATCTTCCCGCCTTGACATCATACTGCTTCTCGTACAGACTTGTGTTCTTTGGCATGCGGTAGAACACATTTGTACTCATCATGGATGACATCATATTGTTGGCACCGGAATCCGCTCCGATTCCAATGGATGAAAATGATTTGTCCGGGTGTACCTGTCTGACACCATCCGAATCCTCTCTGTATATCTGCGGATCCACATCATAATCATACTCCACGGCATTTGTATAGGATTTTAACGCATCATTATCCTTTTCCAGATGTTTTTTCAATGATTTAAGGTCATTGGTATTCATCTTGGAGAACATATTTGTAACCATCTCCATGACTTTTACCTGACCATCTTTGTTCTTCTTACCGGACGAGTCTTTGCTCTTATCATCCGTTCCGGTATTTCCAACCATCATGGAGGTAATGTCAAATCCCGTACTTTGGATCTGTAGTGGATATTCCGACAACGTCTCTTCCTCGATTGACTGGATATAGCCGTTCACTCCATTAGAGAGTGCCAGAATCAGCGCAATTCCTATGATACCGATAGAACCCGCAAAGGATGTCAGTAATGTCCTTGCTTTCTTCGTCTTTAGATTATTAAAACTAAGAGCCAGAGCCGTCAAAAAAGACATGGAAGATTTTCCCATATTCTTATGTTCCGGTTCTTTTAATGTCTGCTCATCCACAATGTATTCGTCCGTATCTGAACGTATCTTCCCATCCCGCAAATTCACGATCCTGGTCGCATATTCTTCTGCCAGTTCCGGATTGTGTGTAACCATAACAACCAGCCGGTCTTTGGCTACTTCTTTCAGAAGATCCATGACCTGGATACTGGTATCACTGTCCAGTGCTCCCGTCGGTTCATCCGCCAGCAGGATATCCGGATCATTCACCAGTGCCCTTGCTATCGCCACTCTCTGCATCTGGCCGCCGGACATCTGGCTTGGTCTTTTGTGAAGTTGTTCTCCAAGTCCTACTTTTTTCAGCGCATCAATGGCACGTTTTCTTCTCTCTTCTTTTCCGATTCCAGAAATTGTAAGTGCAAGTTCTACGTTAGACAACACCGTCTGATGCGGGATCAGATTATAACTCTGAAATACGAATCCGATCGTATGATTCCGGTATGAATCCCAGTCTCTGTCCTTATATTTCTTCGTAGATATTCCGTTGATGATCAGGTCGCCGCTGTCATAACGGTCCAGTCCTCCGATAATATTCAGAAGCGTAGTCTTTCCCGATCCACTGGGACCTAGAATTGCCACGAATTCATTATCTCTTAAGTTCAGGCTCACGTCATCCAGCGCCTTCTGTACCAGATTACCGGTCCTATATTCTTTACAAATATGCTGTATCTGAAGCATGTATTCTTTTTCTCCTTCTTCCATCTGTTATTTTTTTACAGACATCTGTTATTATTATACAGAAATATTTTATAAAATCCGTATTTTTATACTTTTTTAATCTTTGCTTTTTATTTAGAAATATATCCGCTAATCACAGTCTGATTTTTATCTGTATATAGCATCGCAGATGTTAACCTTTTCACCAAATACAGTTGACTTTTATTTCCCGTCATGTTAACCTTTTGTCTATATCAGTTAACAAGTGATTTATATTACACACAAAGGAAGGTAACACCATGATTTCAGAAGTTCATACACACGAAGATCCTATATTGACACGCGAAGAGGCCATCGAGATTTTAAACACTCCGGACGACCAGTTAGATGCTCTCATCGAACGTGCCGGAATCCTCCGTAAAAAATATAAAGGGAACCACGTCAGCATTCATATTCTGACCAATGTCCGCAGTGGTAACTGCTCTCAGGACTGCGCTTACTGTGCGCAATCCTGTCGCTCTAATGCAGACATCGACACTTATAAATGGGTAGAAGACGAAAAATTATACAATGATAATGATTTTGTAAATGAACATCATCTTTCCCGCCACTGTATCGGATTAAGCGGCATGGGATTCACAGATGCAGAGATCGAACAGCTTGCCGGACGTATCCGCAAGATGAAAGAAACCGGAACCCATCTCTGCTGCTCCATCGGATTCTTAACCGAAAAACAGGCAAAAATGTTAAAAGACGCCGGACTTGACCGTATCAATCATAATCTGAACAGCAGCCGTAATTATTACAGTCACATCTGCACCACACACACTTTTGACCAGCGTGTGGAAAATATACATATGCTTCAGAGACTCGGTTTCGAGATCTGCAGCGGTGGAATCATCGGTATGGGCGAAAGCAAAGAAGACGTTGTAGATATGCTTTTGGAACTGAAAGAAATTAATCCGGAAGCTCTCCCGATCAACTTCCTGCTGCCGATTCCGGGTACTCCTCTTGGCGATCAGGATATCTCGGGACTGACTTATGAATATGGCATAAAGGTGCTCTGTCTCGCAAGACTTCTGGTTCCGCAGTCAGACATCCGCTGTGCGGCAGGACGTGAAGTGTATTTCAAAGGACATGAAAAGGAATTGTTAAGTGTTGTAGATTCCATCTTTGCCTCCGGATATCTTACCGCAGGTGGTCAGGGTATTAAAGATACTATTCAGACGATAACAGATGCGGGATTCACTTATGAGATAGAGTCTGCATAAATTGTTATTCTCAGGTTAATAGATACACTTCCGGTCTCACAATAGTTACGGGGATTCTATTAATTCACTACAGCGTTAGCTACCCGGACCAGAATAAAAGTTGGACAGGAATGCTTTTCCAACTTTTATTCTGGTCCGGGTAGCTAGCTTAGTGAATTAAGTAGAAACTACATCTGCTTCCTCACCACCATATACTCATCCCCATTCCGATAATAAGGGCACTGATAATGCTGGTCTGAAATAAGACGCATATATTCATCTTCATCCATATTGATATCGCACATATAACTTTCGTAATCTTCGTCGTATGTATAATAAGTGCAGCTTTCGCAACTATTCTGAGCCATTATAATTCCCCTTTTCTTAATTTGATAATTGAGTTTTTACATTATTGCATAATTTTTTCATTATGATCTGTTTCCCATCGATTATAGCATATTTCTTAGTACTGTACGAAAAAAAGAGCATAAACATTGCGATTACGGGTTGCCCAAGATTTGTTATCCATGCTATATTTTATGTGATATTTTTATCAAAGTAATCACACAAAGAAAAAGTACTAAAGGAAAGGGTTATTATGGATTCAATGTTTAACACTCCACAGGAAGTTGTACAGGCCAACATGAATGGCGCTGTAAAAAAAGCTACAACTTCTAAAAAGAAAGTTTTTTTCATGGGAATCATGGCTGGTGTCTGCATCGCGCTTGGCGCACAGTCCAGTAATGTTGCCATGCATGATATTGCAAATGTCGGTCTTGCACGTCTGGTTGCCGGCTGCGTCTTCCCGGTCGGTCTGATGATGATCGTCTTTATCGGAGGCGAATTGTTCACCGGTGACTGTATGATGACAATGGCCTGTATTAAGAAAAAAATTAGTGTAGCTGCACTCATACGGACACTGGTTATCGTTTATATCGGTAATATGGTTGGTGCTGTTGCTCTGGCATATCTGGTATATCTGTCCGGACAATATAATTATACCAGCGGCGCTCTTGGGGCATTTACGATCAAAGTTGCTCTTGGAAAGGTCAGCTTATCTTTCCTTCCTGCTCTGATTTCCGGAATCTTATGTAACATTCTGGTATGCGCTGCAGTATTGATGGCTTCTACCGCGAAAGATATAGCAGGAAAATCACTTGCTATCTTTTTCCCGATCATGGCATTCGTTGTATCCGGCTTCGAACACTGCGTTGCAAATATGTATTATATTCCGGCCGGAATCTTTGCTTCTATGAATCCGGATTATGTTGCAAAAGCGAAAGAATTATATGGTATCACCGGCAGTCAGATTGCTGCTTTAAACTGGGGAAACTTCTTCACCATCAATCTTCTTCCTGTTACAATCGGTAACATTATCGGTGGCGGATTTATCATCGGCGGATTATTCTTCTACCTGCACGGAAAGAACTGTAAATAAAGGCTTGACGGAATCGTGGATCTTCTGACGATCATTCCCGCTTTCTTCCTTTCCGGATTTGTTATCTTTCGGATGCTGCGTGTAGCATGTCTACACTTCTTACCGTAGGCTATGGTGACATTTACCCAATCACAACTCTGGGACGTATAATGGCAATCTGCATCGCTTATCTGAGGGTTGGTGTCGTTGCTATTCCTACCGGTATTATCAGCGCCGGTTTCGTTGAACAATATCAGCGAAAAAGCAATATTTCCGATCTCAAAGATATGGATATAAAAGAAAATACATTCTACGGTTAAATGATATTATGATCATACGCACAGAAGGCCTGGATAGTTGATACGCTATCCAGACCTTCTATTCTTTTCATCATTTTCTATTCCCGAACCAATCTAGTAATCTTTCCCGGCTCTTATAAGTTTTATTTTTCCAATTCCCGGATCATTTCTACAAGCTTCTCTGCAGTTGCTTCAATTCCAAGCCTGGAACTGTTAATACACAGATCGTACTCATATGGCCTTCCCCAGTTTCTGCCGGTATAATAGTCGTAATAAGCTTTTCTGTCTTTGTCCTTTTTTCTTACCATGGCTGTTGCAGACTTTTCATCTATAGACAACTGTTCCATCTTTCTCTTCACACGCCATTCAAACGGGGCTGCAATAAACAGACTAATATGATCAATCTTTGCTTGTTCCAATATATAGTCCGCACAGCGTCCGACAAATACACAATCTCCTTTTTCTGCAAGTTCTCGTATGATCGAATTATATGCCAGATGCAAAGCATCATTCGCCGTCATTCCATTCAGTTCCTGGTTCGGCACATCATACCATACCTCATGCAGCCACGGATTACGCTTTTTCTCATCTGCTTTTTCCAGCACATCTTTTGGCATCGCTATGATCTTCTCTGCTGCCCTGTCTATTAAATCTCTGTCATATAATTCCAGTCCAAGCTTTTCTGCAACTTTTCTTCCGATTTCGTGGCCACCGCTTCCAAATTCTCTTCCGATACATATAATCATAAGCTTTTCCTCCTTTGTAAGTACCGATTCTCTCGTTTATCTTAAATATAGCTCTTTTCACTGTATTTTTAAACCAACAATCTGAAGGAAATGTCTATTATCAAAATCTTCTTTGCCCGATCTGCATATTTTCTATTTTTTTCTCACAAGCTTCACAACCGTCTCAATATGATCACAAAACGGAAAATTATCCACCGGCTGGATCTTCACAGCCTGGTATCCATGTCTGGTCAGATATTTTAAATCTCTCGCCAGTGTCTCCGGATTGCAGGACACATAGACCACTCTCTTTGGGCCAAGCTTTATCACAGAAGGAAGGAATTTCTCATCACTTCCGGCTCTCGGCGGATCCATGAATACGACGTCTGCTTTTTGGTTCTTCGAAGCCATATCTACCATGAATCTTCCCGCATCACCTGCATAGATCTCGGCATTTGTGATGCCATTTTCTTTTGCATTGATTCTTGCGTCTTTTACCGCATCTTTGTTCAGTTCTACTCCGATCACTTTCTTCGCATTCTTAGCCGCGATCAGACCAATTGTACCGGTTCCGCAGTATGCATCGATCACTGTCTCTTTTCCGGTCAGTTCCGCATAGTCCATGGCTGTATTATAGAGAACTTCTGTCTGCACCGGATTTACCTGATAGAACGATTTTGGAGAAATGCGGAATGTACATCCGCATAACTTGTCTTTGATAAATCCCGGTCCGTAGATCGGCTTTTCCTTTTCTCCCAGTACCATACTGGTCTGCTTGTTATTCACATTCAGTACTACGGTTGTGATCTCCGGATGCACTTTTCTCAAAGCCTTCACAAAGTTATTCTTTGATGGCAGGATCGGTGAGCCCAGTACCAGCACCACCATGATCTCACCAGTTTCAAATCCTCTGCGGACCAGCACATGTCTTAAAAGCCCATATCCGGTATCTTCGTTGTATGTCTTAATCTTAAAAGACGGCAGAAGTTCACGGATCGTGCGGATGATCTCCTGACTCTTCTTATCTTCGATCAGACACTCTTCCACTGCGATCACACGGTGCGTTCCTTCTGCATAAATGCCGGATATGACATTGCCCTTCTTGTCACGGTCAAATACCGCATGTACTTTATTTCTGTAAAAATATGGATGTTCCATGCCAATGATCGGGCTGACTTTGCAGAATCCGCCTAACAGCTGTTCTTCCTGCTTCTGCTTTCTTTTCAGCTGTTCTTTATACGGCATCTTCTGGAACTGGCAACCGCCACATTTTTTATCAATCTTACATGCAGATTCATTCTTTGTCTGCTTTCCGTCTTTCTGTTTCTTATTTTGTATCTTACTCTTCTGCCCGGATTGCCCAGCGCATTTTCGTGCATTTCGCACGGCTGTTGCGGAAGCATTCTTCTTTGGACGGTCGGATGACGTCTTTTGCGATCTCACTGTACAGTCCCTCCTTTTTCCATTGCTTGAATGATTTCTTTACAAGACGGTCCTCTCCGGAATGGAATGTGAGGATTGCAACTTTTCCGCCCGGCTTTAATACACCCGGCAGCTTATCCAGGAAATCATACAATACTTCAAACTCATTATTCACATCAATACGAAGTGCCTGGAATACTCGCTGGCTGGATTTCCGTACTGCTTCTTTTCTTTCTTTTTCCGGGATAAATGCAAGTGTCTCTTCGATCACCTGATGAAGTCCCGTTGTTGTCTCGATCTTGCCGCCTTTGCGGATCTTCTCTGTGATTGCTTCTGCGATTTCTTCTGCATATGGCTCATCCGAATTTTCAATCAACATGCCGGTAAGCTCTTCTTTGGAAATATCCCGCAGTCTTTCTGCTGCGCTGATTCCCTTTTCCGGATTCATACGCAGATCTAAAGGTCCCTCTGCCTTGAATGTAAAACCACGGTCCGGATTGTCAATCTGCATAGATGACACACCCAGATCTGCCAGTACGAAATCAAACTTTCCGGCCTCTTCTGCCACTTTATCGATATTTGCGAAATTCTCAAGCTTTACCGTCAGGATATTCGGCCCGAATCCCTTTTCTTCCAGTCGTTTCTTTGTCTTCGCCGATTCGATCGGGTCTACATCCAGACCATAGATATGCCCTTCTCCCTGCAGTTTTTCCAGCATCTTCGACGTATGACCGCCGTATCCCAATGTTGCATCCAATCCCTGCTGTCCCGGCTGAATGTCAAAAAAGTCCAGAATCTCATTCACACAGATAGAAATATGCATCCCCGCCGGTGTTCCGCCTTTCTTGATGACTTTGGAAATGGTATCTGCATACTTTTCCGGATTCAGCTCTTTGTATTTTTCTTTATAATTTCTCGGATGTGTTCCGGAATACCGGACTCTCCGTTTATGTTTCTTCTCCTGATTTTCCTGATTCTCCATAATCTCTCTCCCATTTTGTCAGTTGTTCCGGTATATCTACATCCCGAAGTTCTGTTTCTTCTGTTTCGCAGAGCAGCACATCATCCATATGTGCTCCGATGATCTGTTTCCCGCCTTTGTCCCCGGAAAGCCTGCTAAGTTCATCAAAAAAGCATCGATCCCACAATACAGGATTTCCCATTTTGCCCTTTCGCCCGGCACATACGATTTTTCCAGGATATTTCTTACCTATATCAAGCATACGGGCAAATGTTGCGGCTGTCAATCCCGGCTGGTCACATACAATGAACATTGCACCTTTTAATTCCGGATTTTCTTCCAGTGCTTTCTGTAGTCCTAATCTCAGGGAATGTGAGATTCCAAGATCCGGTTCCCAGTTCTCCACTACCAACATACCCTGTGCTTCTGCTGCACGTTCTATCTCTTCGAATCTCGTCACCGCTACCTGTGTACATAACGGAAATGCCCGCATCTTACGAAGGGTATGTTCGAACATTCTTCCCCCGTCCAGTTCTTCTAACAGCTTATTACTGCCATATCTGCTTGACTTTCCTGCTGCCAGAAGGATCATTGCATAATCCTTATCCGCCAGACGTGCTTCTGTCGCCCGCACTACAGAACTGCCGATCTTATTCGCCTTATCCGAAATCAGGTAACACAATTTCCTGTCTTTTCTTGGATCTACATCTCCGATCTTCAGACCTTTTTTCACCTGCACACCTTCCTGCAGCATGCCTCGGATCACACCGTCCAGCTGGGAATATACAGGTTTTCCTCCTGTTACGGCAAGAAGCTGTCCCTTCTTTACAATATCTCCGATCTGTGCCTTTGGCTCCATTCGGCCATTGCCAGACGCACGGATCAGGCGCTCCAGCGCATAACCGCCCACATATCCAGGAACGCCGGTATTCGGAATCGGCTGTCCGTCATAGATGATATCCGCAAGCGTCTCACCACGCATCGTTTCTATCACAGCATGAACATCTTTTCCCGCAGTAAATCCCGGACCGAGACCGATCACATACGGTGCATCCGTCCGTCTGGTCCCCATATTTTTCTTTGCAAGGATGGCATCCACAAGTAGATCCGGGTGAAATTCCTTGCGGATCTCGGCTTTCGGATCTACGATCACGGCAATCTTATTTTCTTCCAGTACAGCCAACGCTTCCTGATAATTCCGGACAAGGATTCCTTCTATCCCTTCCACTTTTGCCCTGCCTTCATAAACGGCTCTGGACATCGCCACTTCCCTTCTTACGGTAAGCGGCACTGCAATATCCGTCATGATCACCTGAAAGCCCGCCCGATAAAGTGCTACACCCACGCCGGTAGCCAGGTCTCCGGATCCCCGGACCAATGCCTTTTTCTTATTTTTATAAATTTCTGACATATCTACCATCTTTCTTCCAGCGGAATCAGGTCCGATGTTACGTGGACTTTGCTGATCTGTCCTGAAAACTCTGTATCTTTTGTATTCTTCTCTGATATATACTTCTCTGACAGCTTCTTTCCAATATCTTCCGCAAGCTGCATTGCCGTCTGTTTCTCTTCCTCTGTATCAGCCTGATTCAGTATAACCTGATATTCCATCTCATCCGTCACACATTTGCGTCCTGCACTCCGACTTACCGCAAGTGTCATGATATCTTCTGGACGCAAAATGTCTTCCCCTGTCTTTCCAAGAATTTTCTCCACTTCTCCGATACGAAAACATACATCCTTTATCTTTTTTCCAATCGCACGCATCCCATAGACATTCAGAACTATGCCCGTTTTCTCACAGATCACCGGCTCATGTTCTGCAGGAGCTTTCACTGGAAAATGCTTTGCCCCGTCCGCTTCCAGAAGCAAAAGTACAGGTTCCCGGCTTACTTCTTCCAGAAACTCCTTCTGAAATGATGCAAGCTTTCCTTTCCGTATCTCACGCCCCATCCACACAGCTTCGTAATCCGACAGCTTCTTCCGGAACATTTTCATCGATGGCTCTCCCAGAAAATATTCCGCATTTGTTTTTTGTATATGCGTCGTTGTTGAAACCGCGCATGGAATCCTTCCATCCGAATTTTCCATACATTCCCGGAGCATTGCACGGATCACCGTTGTCTTTCCGCCGCCCCCTACGACCGATACTATCTTGTGAAAATCTCCTTTATAAATTCCAACAGCCTGGCATAAACTGCCAGGCTCTTTCCATTCACCATTCGTATAACTTTTTATCATATATGAATTATTTCTCAGCTTTCTTTTGTGTTCTCGGAAGTGTTAAGTTTAACACAATTGCTACGATCGTTGCAAGTACCACCGGTGATTTTCCAAAGATCGTCGTTACCCATTCCGGGAACTGTGCCAGAGACGCATTTGCCTGTGTCACACCCATTCCGACTGCAACCGCAAGTCCTACTACTGTTGTATTGCGGAAATCCATCGGCTCCGTTGTGATCAGTTTGATACCTGTCATTGTGATCGATGCAAATACCGAGATTGTCGCACCGCCGAGTACACAGTAAGGAATCGTTGTCAGTAAAGAAGAAAACTTCGGAATCAGTCCTGCTGCCAGTAAGATCACGGCGGCCATTCCCATTACCACACGGCTGACTACCTTCGTTGTAGATACAATACCTACATTCTGGCTGTATGTTGCCGTCGGAAGTCCACCGAAGAATGCACAGATAATATTACTGATACCATAGCCCACGATTCCACCTGTCAGTTCTTCGTCTGTCGGCATACGGTCCATAGAACCTGTTGTCGTTGCAGAGAAGTCTCCGATTGCCTGTACCGCATTGATTGCGAACAGGATTCCAATTGCCACACATGCAGAAGGCTCGAATTTGATACCAAAATGCATTGGCTTTGGAAGTTGGAAGAATGATGCCTGTGCAACCGATGAAAAATCTATCATTCCAAAGAATAATGCCACAATATATCCTCCAATGATTCCGATCAGAATCGATGCCAGTTTCCACACACCTTTTCCATAATGGTTCAATACCGTAACGATCACAAGGGTAATCAGTGCTACCAGCCAGTTCTGCCATGCACCGTATGATTTACTGCTTGCACCGCCTGCCATATAGTTGATTGCCGTCGGATACAGAGACAGTCCAATAGAAAATACAACCGTTCCGGTAATCAGCGGCGGGAAAAATTTACGGATTCTCTTAATATTCAGTCCGACTAACAATGCGATCACACCACCAACGATCTGTGCTCCCAGAATCGTTGCAATGTCAAAATCTGCTGCGATTGCCTGCATACTCGGAACATATGCGAAACTGATTCCCATCATCACCGGAAGCGCCGATCCGATGCGGAAACTTTTTGTCTTTATAAAAGGAAATAACTGCAATAATGTAGTCAGTGCCGACATCACCAGTGCAGCCTGTATTAAAATAACGGAATCTTCCTGTGAAAGCCCTGCCACACCTGCAACAATGATCGATGGTGTTACACATCCGACGATCATCGCAAGCACATGCTGGATTGCAAGCGGCAGTGCCTGTCCGATAGAAGGTTTCCCATAAAAATCAAATAATGCCTGATCCATCTGTTTTGCTTCTTTTGTACTCATACATATCCTCCCGTGTACATTCTGCTCTCATATTTTCAACCTTAAATATTATATATTTTTCTGCTTTTTTTGGGTAGACCTGTAGTTATTGAATGTTTTAATGAAACCTTATAAGCTGTGGTTATCAGAGCTATTACATTCCATTATACACACATTACATTTTATCATGATAAAGTGCTAAAATTCATGATACAATGATAAATAGAGATTAAAGACAAACGGAGGAATGAACAATGGGAATTTTGTCTAATATTGAACCAAAAGAAGTATTTCAGTACTTCGAAGAATTAAGTATGGTACCAAGAAGTACCTTCCACACAAAAAAGATCAGTGATTTTTGTGTAGAATTTGCGAAAGCACACAATCTGGAATATATCCAGGATGAAATGAACAACGTTATCATCAAAAAACCTGGTACTGCCGGATATGAAGACAGTGATCCGGTCATCATCCAGGGACATCTGGACATGGTTGCTACAAAGACAACCGACAGCGATCACGATTTTGAGAATGATCCGTTAGACCTTTTTGTAGATGGCGATCTGATTGGGGCAAAGAACACCACTCTCGGCGGTGACGACGGTATCGCAGTCGCTTATGCTATGGCAATTCTTGCCAGCACAGATATCCCGCATCCACCGATCGAGGCTGTATTTACAGTTGATGAAGAGATCGGTATGGGCGGTGCACATCACCTCGATACATCCGTATTAAAAGGAAAGATCTGCCTGAACATCGACTCTGAGATTGAAGGCGTTATGACAGTCGGATGTGCCGGCGGATACATTTATGATACTTTTATCCCGATCGAATGGAGTGAAGAAAGCGGAACCAAGATGACAATCTCCCTTTCCAATCTGCAGGGAGGACATTCCGGTGCCGAGATTCAGAAGCAGCTCGGAAATGCACATAAGATCATGGGACGTGTTCTGTATGCACTTGCAAAAGATTACGACTTTAACATCGTAAGTACAAACGGCGGAAATGCGGCAAACGTAATCGCACAGTACAATACGACTGAGATCATCGCAGATCCTGCACAGACTCAGGATATCATAGATGCTGTTGCCGGACTGGAACAGACTATCTACGCTGAATTTGCCGGACAGGAACCTACTTTATCTCTGAAAGCAGTTTCCGATGGCGAGACGACCTTAAAGGCCTTTGATGCAGATACTACTTCACATGTAATCGGATTCCTTTATGGAGCGATCGACGGTGTACAGTGCTATGACCGTGCATTCCCTACCGCTGTAGAATCTTCCCTGAACACAGGTATTGTTGAGACTACTGAAGACACTGTAAAGATTAAATTCCAGGTTCGAAGCTCTGTCGCTACCAAGTTAGATGATATGCAGAACAAACTGGATCTTGCAACGGATCTTGCAAGCGCATCCCGTGAGATTTCCGGTGAATATCCGGCATGGAGCTACAATGCCGATTCTGTGATCCGTCCTAAGGCAATCGAACTTTATAAAGAAATGTTCGGAAAAGAACCTACTGTTGAGACAACTCACGGCGGACTGGAATGTGGAATCTTATACGGCAAGAAGAATGATCTTGATATCATTTCTTTCGGTCCGGATCTTACAGGTGTGCATACATATAATGAACGTGTACATATCGCATCTACACAGCGTATGTGGAACTACCTGAAAGAACTTTTAAAAGCATGTAAATAAACATAAAAATACAGAGACTTTTGAGGGATTACTTCAATCCTTTTAAAAGTCTCTGCGTTTTTGTTATGTTCTATTACTTCTTCTACTTCATTATATCTGACATTCTAAGAACCGGACGGAATTCTCACAATCAGCTTCTCCTCATCATTTTCCATTATTGTCAGCACCGGTACATGCTTTTTACGAAGCGCATGTACTACCGGATAAGTCGAAAAGACATTTCCATTCACACATACCGCCTCCGGTTTGTATTTCAGAATTTCTTTTACCTGTACTTTTATCCGCTTCTTCCATTCCTGCTTTTCCATCAAAACTTCTCCATAAATTCCATCTGTCTCCATCTCCGGCGGCTCTGACAGCGGCATCTTATGTACCGTTACATTCTTCATTTCCGGAAGCATATGCAGAAGTTCTTTCACTTCTTCATCACATGTTCCGTAACAGACAATACACGGCGCTTCTACATACTCTTTGAGGCTGATTTCACACGCTTTTACCGCATCCTCCAGATTCTCTGTCGACATCAGAAAGCCGCCTTTATGACAGAATCCTGCTCCTGAAAGTCCGGTTGCTTTCTGTAATGCTTCTCCCTCCAGCCCAAGCCAGGCTTCTGGAAACGCACATTTATAATTCATGGAAAATTCTTTTTTCTGTGGCTGAATGCAATATCCTCCGCGATTTGACGGGAAAATCACAAATGCAATCTCCGTCTCTGACAGCCGTTTCTGGCATGGAACAAATTCCGGAAGAATCAGGATTCTTTCATCACATTTTCCCTCTTCTACTGCATCATCATGTGCCTCCAAAATCTCTTCTATCTTCCTATCCGCCCTTTCATTTCCACGGAATCTCTCGAACTTGCTTTCCAGTATCATTCCAGCCATACTGACTGCATGAAAGAATGCATCATCATGATTTCCTTTTGCATCCCATGCCGGATTAAAACTTCCGATCAGCGAAGCCAGTTCATTCTTCTCACCGGTATTATCATTCTGATCGAGAGGCTGGACAAAGGATTCATCAAATTTTTCTGCCAGTTCTTCTCCAAGAATCTCCGTTCCCAACTCTTCCCACAAAAGTCCGAATGCCGCATATGGAATCCCGTTTTCCCTGACACGGCTGTCCTTCTGATGATGGTCATACGCTCCCCGTCCGATGTCAAATACAATACCGTCATACTCTTCCGGCACCTGATTTCCCCTTGTAATCTGAATTTCCGGGTTCAGATATAATAACAAGGCCGATGAAAATATATCATCTGCATGAAATTTTCCCCCGTGAGTAAGTGCTTTTGCATCTTTCTGTCTGATCTTATTCAATAAATTTTCTTGATTCATAGTTTCTGTTCCTTCTTTGAAAAAGGCAGTTTTTCAACATGTAAGTTCTGAAAAACCACCTTTTTATCATTCTTTATTATATTATTTTGCCAGATATACGTCTGTATTCTCTGTGTCAGAAGCAGATACCTCTGCATGGTTATTTACATAAATACTGATCTGATTTCCCTGGACTTTTCTTCCTGTATCTTCCGCTGTAAATACATGTCCTCCGATAATCACCTTGGTTCCATATGGAATTACATTCGGATCAGTTGCGATTGTCTTTCCTTCTGCAACAGGTGTTCCCGATGCCGTAACTTTAGATGCTTTATCGCAACAGATCTCACAAGGACAATAATATGTAATCTGGAAATTTTCAAGTTTCTGTCCATACATGTCCTCTGTTGCATTGGCCTTTTCAATTCCGCCGCCTGTAAGAGAATAATCATCTTTCAGGATACGTGTTGCCCATACTGCATTTTTGGTATTGACTTTTCCTTCGATAATTCCGAGTTTCGTACTTGCAGCCTCTATCGTCCTGCCATCTCCTGCATACATGACCACATGATATACATACCCTTCTTTAGCATAGAAGATCAGATCTCCCGGCTGGGCATCTTCTACAGGAATCTTCGTTCCATACTGGCTTTGATCTTCTGCTACTCTTGGAAGGCTGTATCCATACTGTTTATAAATCTGCTGTACGAATCCAGAGCAGTCTGCACCGTCCGTCAGGCTTGTACCACCCCACACATATGGATTACCGATAAACTGTGACGCAAATTCCAGCATGGATTCCCGGATTTCTCCACTTGGCGATCCCTCTTTTACAGAAGTCAGTGTATAATATAATGCCTGATTTTCTTCTGGTTTGACCGTTTCTTTTGCTGTCTGATATTTATCCTCACCATTCGCTTCAATCTGCTTTTTTGTTTCATCACTGAAGTCCAGATACTTCTGTTCCACAAAGCATCTGACTGTGACATCGTGCTCTGTACATCTGCCAGAACAACCGACGGCGTACCTACGACAAGTCCAAATGCAAGCAACCCTGCAAGCGTTTTTGTTCCTAATCTTTTTGCGACTTTTACGTTTCTCAGTTTCAAAAATCTGGCTCCTTCCATATATATTTGCATTCATACATCTGTATGGTATAAACAAGATTCTTCCTTTTTTATTCTGGTATAGATTCGTATACACTGATTTTTATTATACGCCCTTCCTTTTAAAAATTCCACCCTTGTTATTCTCCTATTTCTATCAACTACTCAAATATTTTGCTCAATCTTTTCACTGTTGGACATTTTGTTCAAGCAACAATAAAATCCGCCTGGGTAAGCTTAAATCCTTTTCCCAGACGGATTTCCTGTTTTGTCTTATTTTCTTTCGTCGTTCCTTACATATCCAGAGGATATTTTGCAGTCAGCTCTGCAACCATTCCTTTGACTTTTTCAATGTTATCTTCACTCTGAAGTACGAGTGCGATACACTCTGCGATCATATCCATGTCGTCTTCTTTTAATCCTCTTGTTGTAACCGCCGGTGTTCCAAGTCTGACACCGCTTGTCACGAACGGTGATCTTGGATCGTTCGGTACCGTATTTTTGTTACATGTGATGTGTGCGGCATCCAGACGTTTTTCCAGTTCTTTACCGGTCACATCTTCTCCTCTTAAATCAATCAGCATCAGGTGATTATCTGTTCCTCCGGATACAATCTTCACTCCACGGTCCATCAGTCCCTTACTGAGTGCCTGTGCATTTTTGATGATCTGTTTCTGATATTCTGCGAATTCAGGCTCCAGGGCTTCTTTGAAGCATACCGCTTTTCCTGCGATCACGTGTTCCAGTGGTCCTCCCTGGATTCCAGGGAATACAGCTTTATTAAAGTTGAATTTATCTGCTGCTTCCTGATTACAGAGGATCAGACCGCCTCTTGGTCCGCGCAGTGTCTTATGTGTTGTCGTTGTTGTGACATCTGCGTACGGGATCGGGCTTGGATGAAGTCCTGCTGCAACAAGTCCTGCGATATGGGCCATATCAACCATCAGGTATGCTCCTACTTCATCCGCGATCTCACGGAATTTTTTGAAATCAATGATTCTTGCATAAGCACTTGCTCCCGCAATGATCATCTTTGGTTTTTCTTTTACTGCGATCTCACGTACCTTATCATAATCGATCACACCCTCGTCGTTCACTCCGTATGATACGACGTTGAAATATTTACCGGAAATATTAACCGGAGAACCATGTGTCAGATGTCCGCCATGATCCAGGTTCATACCCATGACTTTGTCTCCAGGCTCCAGCATTGCAAAGAATACTGCCAGATTTGCCTGTGCTCCGGAATGTGGCTGTACATTGGCATAATCACAGCCAAATAACTTCTTTGCTCTTTCTCTTGCAAGATCTTCCACTACATCCACACACTGACATCCACCATAGTAACGTTTGCCCGGATAGCCTTCTGCGTATTTATTTGTAAGCGGACTTCCCATTGCTGCCATGACTGCTTTGCTTACCCAGTTCTCCGATGCAATCAGCTCCAGATGCGAATTCTGTCTCTCCATCTCGGCCTGAATGGCGTCTGCAATTTCACTGTCTGCTTTTTTAATTTCATCAAATGCATACATATTTGAGTCCTCCTGGTTTGTTAAAAATTTGATTTATTTAATATGATATCACTTTACCACGGTGAATGCCAGTGTTTTTTGTAAAAAAAGAGGAAACCTCTGATGAAATTAATCATCAAAGGTCTCCTTTAATTTATCCATAAATCCTTTTTTCTTTTTGCCTTTATGTTCGTGCTCTTCCGCTTTTTCAGATTTCTCTGCTCCGAGGGAATTGCCGGTCAGCTCATCGAATTTACGCAGTGCTTCTTTTGCTTCGGCACTTAAGTGTTCCGGTGTCTGGACCACAAGTGTCACATAATGATCGCCGCGAACCTGTGCATTTCGAAGAGATGGAACTCCTTTACCTTTCAGACGTACTTTTGTATCTGTCTTGGTTCCCGGTTTTACCGTGTAGATCACTTCTCCATCTACCGTCTTGATACGGATATCCGCACCAAGTGCTGCCTGTGCAAATGTAATCGGTACCGTTGAGAAGATGTGCATATCCTGACGCTGGAAGATTGGATGTCTTGATACCACAACCTCCACCAGAAGATCTCCTCTTGGTCCGCCGTTTACACCCGGCTCACCTTTTTCACGGATTCTGACACTCTGGCCATTATCAATACCTGCAGGAATCGATACGGATATCTTCTTCTTGCTGGCTACATAGCCTGTTCCGCCGCAATCCGGACATTTTTCCTTAATAATCTTACCAGTTCCCTGGCAATCCGGACAGGTCTGTACATTCTGTACCGTTCCAAAGAATGACTGCTGTGTATATACTACCTGACCTTTACCGCCACATTTCGGACAAGTCTCCGGAGATGTTCCCGGTTTGGCACCTGTTCCGTTACATTTCGGACATGGGTCTTTTAATACAACGTCCAATTCTTTCTCGCATCCGAATACAGCCTCTTCGAATGTGATTCTGACACTCTTACGGATATTCATACCTTTCATCGGTCCCTGGTTCGCACGACCGCCTCTGCGTCCGCCGCCGAACAGATCTCCGAAGATATCTCCGAAAATGTCGCCAAAATCAGCACCGTTAAAGTCGAATCCGCCATATCCACCGCCTGCTCCCGCACTTCCGTCAAAAGCAGCATGACCAAACTGATCATACTGACGGCGTTTTTCCGGATCACTCAAGACTGCATACGCCTCAGAAGCTTCCTTGAACTTCTTTTCAGCTTCAGCATCACCCGGATTCATATCCGGGTGATACTTCTTGGCAACCTGTCTGTATGCTTTTTTCAAAGTTGCTTCGTCAGCATCTTTACTGACCCCAAGCACCTCATAGTAATCTCTTTTTGACTCTGCCATTTCCTATTCCTCACTTAATGTTCTTAGACTTCTTTGTAATCTCCGTCTACGACATCGTCGCCCTGGAATCCTTCTGGTGCCGGGCCTGCTCCTGCATTAGCTCCTGGCTGAGGGCCAGCTCCCTGAGCTCCTGCTGCTGCGCCAGCCTGCTCATACATCTTTGTGAAGAGCTTCTGAGCACTCTCTGTCAGTTTTTCTTTACCTGCTTTGATCTCTGCAACCTGCTCATCTGTAAGAGTATCTGTATTTGCTTTTTCAAGTAATTCTTTCAGAGCTTTGCAGTCAGCTTCTACTGCTGCTTTGTCTGCACCGTCAAGCTTGTCACCAACTTCCTGCAGAGCTTTCTCTGTCTGGAATACCATAGCGTCAGCTTCGTTCTTAGCATCGATTCCTTCTTTACGTTTCTTGTCCTGAGCTTCGAATTCAGCAGCTTCTTTTACAGCTTTGTCGATATCTTCATCAGACATGTTAGATCCTGCTGTAATTGTGATGTGCTGTTCTTTTCCAGTTCCAAGGTCTTTTGCAGATACATTTACGATACCATTTGCATCGATATCGAATGTAACTTCGATCTGTGGGATTCCACGTGGAGCTGGTGCGATTCCGTCCAGTCTGAACTGTCCGAGGGATTTGTTATCTCTTGCGAACTGTCTTTCTCCCTGTACTACGTTGATATCAACGGCTGTCTGGTTATCAGCAGCTGTAGAGAAGATCTGGCTCTTCTTTGTAGGAATTGTTGTATTTCTCTCGATCAGACGAGTAGCTACACCACCCATTGTCTCGATAGACAGTGACAGTGGAGTTACATCCAGAAGAAGGATGTCGCCGGCGCCTGTATCTCCTGCAAGTTTACCACCCTGAACAGATGCTCCAAGTGCTACACACTCATCCGGGTTCAGAGATTTGCTTGGCTCTTTACCTGTCAGACGTTTTACTTCTTCCTGTACTGCAGGGATACGTGTAGATCCACCAACTAACAGTACCTGACCAAGTTCAGAAGCTGTGATACCAGCATCTGATAATGCTCTCTGTACCGGCTCAGATGTCTTCAGTACAAGATCATGTGTCAGTTCATCAAATTTAGCTCTTGTAAGGTTCATATCGAAATGTTTTGGACCTTCTGCTGTAGCTGTGATGAATGGAAGGTTGATGTTTGTTGTTGTTGCTGAAGAAAGTTCTTTTTTAGCTTTCTCAGCTGCTTCTTTTAATCTCTGAAGTGCCATCTTATCTGCAGATAAGTCAACACCTTCCTGTTTCTTAAATTCAGCGATCATGTAGTCTGTAATCTTCTGGTCGAAGTCATCTCCACCAAGTCTATTGTTACCGGCTGTAGATAATACTTCGATAACTCCGTCACCGATCTCGATAACAGATACGTCGAATGTACCACCACCAAGGTCATATACCATGATCTTCTGTTCTTTTTCATTGTCAAGACCATATGCAAGAGCTGCTGCTGTTGGCTCGTTGATGATACGTTTTACATCAAGTCCTGCAATCTTACCAGCATCTTTTGTTGCCTGACGCTGAGCATCGTTGAAGTAAGCAGGTACTGTGATAACAGCTTCTGTTACTTTTTCTCCAAGATATCCTTCTGCATCTGCTTTCAGTTTCTGAAGGATCATTGCTGAGATCTCCTGTGGAGAATATTTCTTATCTTCAATTGTTACCTTGTAGTCGGTTCCCATCTCTCTCTTGATAGAAGAGATTGTTCTCTCTGCGTTTGTTACTGCCTGACGTTTTGCAGGTTCTCCGACAAGACGCTCACCTGTCTTTGTAAATGCTACTACAGATGGTGTTGTTCTTGCGCCTTCTGTGTTGGCGATAACTGTTGGCTGTCCACCTTCCATTACGGCTACACAGCTGTTTGTTGTTCCTAAATCAATACCTATAATTTTACCCATGATAAATTTCCTCCTGTATGATTTTTTATTCTGATAATTGTGAATGTTCTTGTTTCTAGTTTGCTACTTTTACCATGCTGTGTCTTACAACTGAATCACGGTATGTGTAGCCCTTCTGAAATTCCTCGGCAACAATATTCTCACCGAAGTTTTCATCTTCCACATGCATCACTGCGTTGTGGAAATTCGGATCAAACGGCTGGCCTACTGCTTCAATAGGCTTAACCTCGATTCCTTCCAGAGTGGTAAGCAGATGTTTATACACCTTCTCCATTCCCTGAACGAACGGATCTTCTTTGTCTTCTTCCTTCACTGCATCCAGACCTCTTTCAAAGTTGTCTACAACTGGAAGAATCTTCTCTATGATATCTTTCGCTCCAACTTCGTACATCTGGGATTTTTCCTTTTCTGTACGTTTGCGGAAGTTATCAAACTCTGCCATCTGACGGGTAAGCTTATCTGTAAGCTCTTCGATCTTCTCGTCTTTTTTATCTTTTTTCTTGCCAAATAATTTTTTGCCAGATTTCTTTTCTGTATCTTTCGCTGTCTCTTCGGCTTCTTCGTTTTCCACTTTTTCAGAAGTTTCTGTTGTCTCGTCTGTATCCGTCTCTGCTTCTTTTGCTTCAGCAGCAGATTTTTTTGCCTCTTCTACAGCTTCTTTTACCATATCTTCCTGGCTTTTTTCCTGCTTATTTTCCAAGGGTTATTCCACCTTTCTATCATTCTTATGGAACATCTGATCCAGTTCTGTCTGGAGACGTTTCATAGATTTTAAAACATGTTCATAATCCATACGTTTCGGTCCGATAATTCCTATCGTTCCCTTCATACCATCACCCAGTTCGTAGGTTGCAGTTACGACACTGCAGTCTCTCATAGTCTGTACCGGAGTCTCATCTCCGATATATACCTGAATGCCGGTATTCTCATCCTGTGCCAGGGTCTGTGTAACCAGTTCGGATAACTGCTGTTTTTCTTCAAATGCACTGATGATTTCCTGTGCGCTCTGGTTATCACTCAGCTCCGGATATTTGAAAATATTCGTCGCACCGCTTGTGTAGATCTGCATATCATCATCTACATGAATCGCATCTGCAACTGCATCCAGTACATATCCGACTACCTGACTGTGGATTCCTGCCTGCTCCTTTAATCTGGCGATCAATCCCAGGTTGATTTCTTCGATCGACATGCCGTTGAGTGTTGTATTCAGCAGCATATTCAGCTTTAACAGATTCTCATTGCTGATCGGCTCATCAATGTTAATGATCTTATTCTTGATCACATTGCCTCCCAGTACGATGACTGCGATCACCTGTTCCTCATCTACCATAGATAACTGGATGAACTTAATCTTGTTTGAATTGTTCATCGGAGTCGAAACCATCGTTGCATAGTTGGTATTCGTTGCAAGAACCTTTGCTGCCTGTTTCAAAAGCTGATCCATCTTATCTGCTTTGTCAAGCATCTGATCCTGCATCTCATTCAGCTCCTGCTCTTTCTCCTCCATCAGCATATCTACATAGAGCCTGTATCCTTTATCCGAAGGAATACGTCCTGCCGACGTATGAGGCTGGATGATATATCCCATCTCTTCCAGATCTGCCATCTCATTACGGATCGTTGCTGAACTAAGATTCAGATCCGTGTACTTGGAAATCGTTCTGGAACCAACCGGTTCACCTGTCTCCAGATAATTCTGGATGATTGCATGAAGTATTTTCAGTTTTCTTTCACTCATCTCTTCATGATTTATCACCGGTACCTCCTCCTTTCGGTTTCCGGTTATTAGCACTCTTTTTATCCGAGTGCTAACACCTTTCGACTATTAAGATAGCACTCTCGCATATTTTTGTCAACACTGTTTAGATATTTTTTAGAAAATGTAAAAAACCTTCTGATTACCACTTCTTTCGAATGCACATCAACGCAAACAGGCAGACTACTTATAATATATTGTCTGCCTGTTAATCACTTTATTCTTTTTCGTTTATATTGTTTTTAACGCAATTCCAAGGATATGTTTTGCACATCTCTGGAGATCCGCTTTGGTAATCCTTCCATTTTTTACGCCGTCTACAATATCCTCTACATTTTTCCTGCACCCTGGCATCTGAAGATCATTTCCTGCCTTAATGCACTGTACACCATCGGAATAGCTGTATTTCCCGCTTTCTGATACCATTCCAAGTGCCGTCGTATCCTGAGACGTATACCAGTCTGTCATAATAAAGCCTTCAAATCCCCATTCATCACGCGCTACATTCTGAAGCATGTCATAATGATTGGCGGCATGTGTTCCATTGATCAGATTATACGATGTCATGATCGCATATGGCTGTGCTGTCTTCACCACAATTTCGAATCCTTTCAGATAGATTTCTCTTAATGCACGTTCGCTGATATGTGCGTTCGTGAACATACGGTTGTCTTCCTGATTATTTGCCGCAAAATGCTTGATCGTCGTTCCATGTCCTTTGTAAGACTGTACACCCTTTGTTTCGGCTGCCGCACACAGTCCGGTAAGCAGTGGATCTTCCGAATAATATTCAAAGTTTCTTCCACACAATGGATTTCTGTGAATATTCATGCCCGGTGCCAGCCACAGGTGAATATGAAACTGTTCCATCTCTTCTCCGACAATCTCACCCATTCTCTTGATAAGATCCACATCCCATGACTGCGCAAGTGTCGTCGCAATCGGGATTGCCGTACAGTACTGGTAATAATCCTGCGCTCCTTCCGGCTGCTCTTTCGCAAACGGTGCAATTTCCATTCCGAACTGTTCCCCACCCGGTAATTTATTGCCTTCTTTATCCGTTTTAAAATGTGTCTGTAACCGTAATCCTGCCGGTCCATCTGCAAGGATCAGATTCGGGATCTTCCGCTTCTCGATCAGTGCCGACGTCGTATCCCCTGCTGCTCCCGGCACACATGCAGAAGATGACCCGATTACATTGCCGCCTTCTTCCAGTCGTTCGGTTCCGACACAAAGATCGGCCATCTCTTCTACCGTAAGCTGTGCAACCAATTCTTCGAGTGATGCTGCCCCCTTCTTCACATCCTCCAGTGTTAATATCTCGTCCGGTCTTTTATCTTCCAGCGTAGTACGTATCACTTCATATTCCATGATCTTTTTCTTAAAGTTTTCCGCATAGATCAATATCGGGCGCATAAATGGTGTGTCATCCAGTTCCAGGTCAAAGATTGGGACCATATGATGAATCTCTTTTACAAATTCCTTATCCTTCATCACATTCTTTAAAAGAACCGTCTGAACCGTTTCATCCAGATCTATGATCGCGGCTACTTCCGTTGTACGTGAACTATTCCCCACACGAATCGTATACTCGCCTTCCTCCATGACCCATGCTGCATCATAACTGTCATAAGATGCCATATCTTCTGTCGCAAATGTAACTGTTACCACTTCTTTTTCTCCCGGCATGAGAAGCTTTGTCTTGGCAAATCCTGCAAGCTCCTGTGTTGGTTTTTCCATAACTCCATCCGGTGCCGAATAATAAACTTGTACGACTTCTCTTCCCGGATATACCTTACCGATATTCGTCACTTCCACTTCTACCTTTACCAGCTTTTCATCTGCGGTCACTTCTTTGGTCACCAATGAGAAATCCGTGTATCCTTTTCCATACCCAAAGCAATACAACGGCATGATTCCAAATGTATCAAAATAACGATATCCGACATAAATCCCGTCACTATAGTATTCATCATCCAGATTGTCATCGCGGTAACTGAAAGTTCTCGATGACGGATAGTCATCATAAGATCTTGCCCATGTATCTGTTAATTTTCCTGACGGAACTGTTTTAGCCATCAAGACATCCGCCACTGCATGGCCACCCATATTTCCAGTCTGTCCGGTCAGAAGGATTGCCTGCACTCCGGAAATCTTCCGCAATTCTGTCAGATCTATCACGCCTCCTGTATTCAATAATACAACACAATTCGAATAATTTTCCGTCATAAACCGGATGTTCTGCAATTCTCTGTCACTCAGATAATAATCTCCTTTTTCTGCCCGCCGGTCTTTTCCCTCTCCGGAATTTCTTGCAAGCACATAAATGGCCGCATCTGCCTCTTTGATATCTGTCTCTTCGACAATTGGCTGCTCCGGTTCCTGAAACGGATGTTTGAACCCAAGGATTACCGATGGCTCTCCCGTCTCATCTGACATATCTTTTAACTTTTTCAAATATGTTTTCTGCGCCTCTTCCAGATCCCGGTCGTATCTGTCAAGCCAGTCTTCTGTCACGATCTCAAATCCGGCTTCTTCTAATCCCCGTGCGATTGAAACTGTTTTTCTTACATTGACATCTCCGGATCCTGTTCCTCCTTTCACCGTATGTCTGGCTCCCGTTCCATATAATGCAATCTTTTTTATCTTATCTGAAAATGGTAATACACCGTCATTCTCCAAAAGGACCATACATTCCCCGGCCAGATGACGTACTTCATTCTCATGCTCTGTCTCATATTTCTGAATTTCATTTGTTTTCGATGCATAAATCTGTGCCATATATCTTCCTCTTTTCCTATATTATATTTTTCAAATTATAATGCTTCTGTTTCTGATTTTTGTATTTTGCTTGCAGAAATATCAGCTCTGTGAAAAATTTTAACACATTCTTCTGTCATTTTTCCATACTTAACATCCATTATTTCAGATACATTACGGACATCTTAATTGCGGTATTGTAATTATTTTTATTTTTGTTGTTATTCCAACAACATTCTTTTTCTTCTTTATAGTACACTAATACCTGCAAAACAACTGATACCATTTTAAACATATTTCTATTTTTAAGAAAAGGAGAATCATTATGATCAGAAAAATAATCCATATAAATGAAGAAAAATGTAACGGATGCGGTGCATGTGCCAACGCCTGTCACGAAGGTGCCATTCAGATGGTTGATGGAAAAGCCCGATTAATGCGCGATGATTTTTGCGATGGCCTTGGTGACTGTCTGCCGGCCTGTCCGACAAATGCAATCACATTTGAAGAACGTGAAGCGGATGCTTATGATGATGATGCAGTAAAAGCACATCTTGCCGCCAAAGGGCCGGAAGCACTTAAGAAACACCTTGATGCAAAAAAAGCACATGCTCACGATAATGATGCACCAGCTCCACATCATGGTGGATGTCCGGGTTCTATGGCTCGTGAAATTCAACACACTGCTCCTCATGGTGGATGTCCGGGTTCTATGGCTCGTTCGGTTAAACACACTCATAATAATGATGCAAGTGCTTCTAATAATATGTCAGGAAGTACACCGACCGCTTACTCCATGGAAAGTCAGCTTCGTCAGTGGCCGGTCCAGATCAAGCTTGCTCCGCTGAGCGCACCATATTTCCAGAATGCAAATCTGCTGATCGCAGCCGACTGTACGGCATATGCATATGGCAACTTCCACAACCAGTTCATTAAGAATCACGTTGTACTGATTGGATGTCCGAAGCTGGATGTAGTTGATTATACGGAGAAATTAACCGAGATCATCAAGCATAATGATTTCAAAAGTCTTACTATCGTCCGTATGGAAGTTCCTTGCTGCGGAGGACTGGAGCATGCCGCTACAGAAGCGTTAAAAGCAAGCGGGAAGTTTATTCCTTGGCAGGTGGTGACGATTGGGATTGATGGAACTATAAAGGATATTTAATGCATGAAGCGGTCGTTACCCGGACCTGCATAAAACTTAGGAACTCTTTCCTGTTCAGATTCCGTCGGTGGAAAGAGTTCCTAAGTTTTATTCCGTGGGTATCGCATGCTGTAATGATTAAAAAGCAGAGCCGTAACCGTTGTGGTACCGGAAGTGTATAAAAAAGCCAGAAAGTCACGGCTTTCCCCAATTCTACCACTGATTACTCATCAGTGATAGGATTTTTATCTTCTTTCTTCTTTATAAATTGATGGATTGGAAGTAAAATTCCAATATATCCCTTTTTATACATAACATTCATTAATGACTTCATTCCAATAGTACTTTCGATAGTATTTTGAAGAGAAATTATGCCATTTATACGGGTTCCGTACATCGGTTTTATTTTCAGGACAACATACTGATTTGTGCATAATACACCGTCTATCATAACCATTAATCCAATTTCGCTATATACATGTAAGATTTTATCAGAAACTTCCTTGATTTTTTCATCTGATACTATTTGACTTATGACAGAATCGTTCGTAAGATTGTCAAAACGTTTTTCATTATATTTTACGTTTCCACCAGTAACATCATCGGTATAATTCTGTTCTTTGTCCAGTTCACAATTTGCAACACACAGAGCAGCGAAAGCATCGGAAAAATTCTTTATATGTTCATTCTCTTCTCTTTTAACTTTTTCTTCTTGGGGAACCGTTCGGAAAGTTATATTCGAAAAAGCTACATCTATATCTTCTGGTGATGCAAGAACTTCTCTTGGATGTGTCCCGTACTCAGAACCGACAATTTCCATTTTTTCAAGCTGTTTCAGAATGCGATCCGCACGATAAAATCCAATTTTAAAAGTTCTTTGTAACATTCCGACAGAAGCTTTTCCGTTTTTGATAAATAGTTCTGATGCTTCTTTTAAGTAAGGATCTGGATTTTCTACAACTGCATATTTGAATTCAAAATGTTTTTTCGGAGTTATTGTTTTTTGAACATCATTTTGCTTCTTCATTTTGTTGATTTGTTCAGATGGAATCTCTATATCTTTCTTGATTTCTTCGACCGAAATATTTGTTCTTTCGACATCCAATTTATTTAAGTCTTCCACAAGGATTTTATACTTATGTTCAAGAACTGCATTGGCACGATCAGTTAAAGATTTCTCTTTGGTAAGGTGATATGTACTATCATCAAATTGCAAATCGTCAGTGCCTTTTTTCTTGTCCGCTTTTATTAAATATGAGAATAGATATGTTAATCCACCCCAAATTACTATGTTTAGTATGAATAGAATTATAGTGCCGATTATACCGTTTACTTTCACATACTTTTTCCATTTCACAAAAAAACTGATCATCTGAAAAAGTGTTAATATTCCGAAGAAAAATTCTGCCAGTGCAAACATTGTGATCTTGAATCCAGGTGGTTCGTAAGTGACAGAAGTGTTTTCTAATTTTTTTTGAAAAGTATAAATCCTGTTTTGCCTATTTTTCTCCCTAAGTTCTTTCTTACGCTTTTTAGCACGTTTTTTCTGCATTTTTCGGTTGTATGCAGTTCTTGTTACAACACATTTTATGTAATGATACTGACTCGGACGCATTTTAACATCTCCTTATCAACACAATCTTTTAATCTAATCACATAGTGCGCTATCTTCTTAATATCACATTACGCCAAAAAACTCTGCCTATTAATTCTTATCTACAAAACCATCCAAATTATGTCCCTATAACAGTCTCACTCATTAATCTTCAACATACTTTTTGGGATATATTACCTTATATAAGTAAATTTGTGGATAGTAATCAATATTTTTTATTTTCTCACAAATCTCTTGAACAGCCAAATGATATTGCCCTTTATATACATGAAATGCGAGTTATTGCTTATGTTACACTATAATATTTCCTATACTTTTGATAACATTCCAGTACTTCATACTAACTTGCACACTATTCTGAGCTATAGTAATACTATAGATATTATATGTATCATTATAAAAAAATCACAATACTTGTCAAGAGATCTAAAAAACACATTTTTCATGAGAACGAATAAAACAAATATGAAAAACAACAAACCATCGATGAATATTTGTGCAAAACAGCATGCGATAATGTGAGGAAGAAAAGTAAGATAGCCTGGTTGCGTGCATATGAGGTCATGGTTAGTATTTCTTAAGTATACAAATTGACCGTTAGCAGTCAAAAAATCATTGTCTGAGCTTGCGAGTTATGTTTTTTTGACTGCTGCTTTTAGGACAATTTTTATGCTTTAGAAATACTAACCATGATCGAATCAGCACTCAACCAGGCTATCTTACTTTTCTTCCGGCCGAGTATCAGCCGCTTCATATATTAAACAGCAAAATCATCGATTTTCCCGAATATACTTCATCCACTCTTTAATCTCTTTCTCATGCCCATTCTCACTCGGCACATAGAATTTCTCTCCCACGATCTCATCCGGCAGATACTGCTGTTCTACATAATGATGCGGATAATCATGTGCGTATTTATAGCCAATACCGTGGCCCAGTTTCTGAGCTCCTTTGTAATGGGCATCCTGCAAATGTGAAGGAACGCTCGTCTTGGTGCGCTTCACACTCGCCATTGCTTCAAAAACTGCATTGCATGCAGCATTACTTTTTGGTGCGGTTGCTACGTAAGTAACGGCCTGTGAAAGAATAATCTGTGCCTCTGGCATACCGATTCTTTCGACTGCCTGTGACGCAGATACAGCTACCGTAAGCGCCATCGGATCTGCATTACCGACATCTTCGGATGCACAGATCATGATACGTCTGGCTATAAATTTGATATCTTCTCCTGCATATAACATTTTTGCAAGATAGTACACCGCTGCATCCGGATCAGAACCTCGCATGCTTTTGATAAATGCTGAAATCGTATCGTAATGATTATCGCCTGTCTTATCATATTTGACTACACGCTTCTGGATACACTCAGATGCCACATCCAAAGTGATATGTATCTTTCCATCCTGGCTGCGTTCTGTTGTCAAAATTCCAAGCTCTACCGCGTTCAGTGCACTTCTGGCATCTCCGCCTGAAATATCTGCAAGAAATTCTAACGCATCTTCATCAATCACGGCTTGATAACTTCCCATTCCCTTTACTGTATCATAGACAGCTCTTGTGATCAACGTCTTAATATCTTCTTTATCAAGTGGCTTTAGCTCGAAAATACTGGATCTCGACAACAGCGCCCCATTTACTTCAAAATATGGATTTTCCGTCGTTGCGCCAATCAGGATAATCGTGCCATCCTCTACAAACGGGAGCAGATAATCCTGCTGCCCCTTATTGAATCTGTGGATCTCATCTACAAACAAGATTGTCTTTTTCCGATACATTCCCTGCATCTCTTTTGCCTTTGTGATCACTTCTTCCATGTCTTTTTTTCCTGCAGTTGTTGCATTAATCTGGGTAAATTCCGCACTGGTTGTATTAGCGATCACTTTCGCAAGTGTAGTCTTTCCGGTTCCTGGAGGACCATAAAAAATGACAGAGCTTAACTTATCTGCCTTGATCGCTCTGTAAAGTAATTTGTCTTTTCCGATAATGTGCTTTTGTCCTACAACCTCATCCAGGGTTGTCGGGCGCAGTCTGGATGCCAGTGGGGCCTCTTTTTCCATATTCTGCTCTCTCATATAATCAAATAAATCCATCTATCTCATCTCCATTGCCTGTATATCATTCTTGTTTTTGCTCATCCTCTGTAATATATCTAGTTCATGATCAGTTCATCCACTGTTACAAATTCATAACCTTCTTTTTGCAGGATATCTATTATGCGCAGCGCCGCATTTACACTGGATTCATAACAGTCATGCAATAAAATGATATCATTTTCCTTCGCCTGCGTCACTACTTTATTGACAATTTCATCCTCATTGTTTGTTGTCCAGTCCAGTGGATCAATCGTCCACATTACCGGCATCACATCCAGTTCCCACTCTAACTTCTTCTGCCACGCTCCAAAGGGTGGTCTCATATAAGACACCTCATTTCCTGTAATCTCTGTAATTGCCTCATTCGTTAACAGAATCTCTTCTTTTGCTTTTTCATCCGATACCCGTGTGATCTCCACATGATGATATGTATGATTACCGATCAGATGTCCCTCCTCTGCTTCACGCTTTACCAGCTCCGGAGCCTTTTTTACATTCTCTCCGATCAGGAAAAATGTTCCTTTCACATTCCGCTCTTTCAGTCCGTCCAGAAGTTTACCGGTCCATGCTGTACTTGGTCCGTCATCAAATGTAATTGCGATCTTCGGAGCTTCTTTTATCATACTGGAGGCTACATACTGTAAAGCCTTTTCATTTTCTTTGCCTCTCGATACATCTGAAGTACGCCCTGTTTCCGGCTTACCTGCTCCACTGCCGGACTTTTCCAGCAATATCATCTTTGTAATCAGGAGGTATATTCCCACAACATATAACAATAAGAGCAGTCCCGTTTTTAATAAATTCTTATTTTTATAATTCCAATCCACTTTCATGCTGCACCCGCACACGGCCATTTCATTCATACTATATGCGTAGTCCGATTATTTCATTCGTAAGGACCTGCCACTGACAGCTTCTTCCAAATGCATGGCGATAAAAAAGAACAGGTTTTCTCCGATAAATACAGATAAACCTGCTCTTGTCGAAAGAACCTGCCATTGGCAGCTTCCCTCGAATGCATCTTCATGCAGAAAACTTCTTTACTTCTTTTGTTTTTTTGATGAAGATCCCTTTCTTATATTCTTTTTCTTCTTTTTTGATGAAGTGTTTTTTCTCACACTCCAGCCAAATGTTCCAAGTGAATCACCAAGTGTCAGATATTCTCCATGAGAATACGCCAGAAGTCCGGCCTTTCCTAATTGAAGTCTGCCTTTTTCATCCAGATACTCTTCTCCTACCTGAACTGCTTCTACTTTTGCCAGAAACATATGATGCGAACCAAGTTCTTTTATCTCTGTCACTTTACATTCAATGTTTACAGGACACTCTTCTATGATCGGTGCATAGTCTAATTTTGAAGCCTGACCTTCCGTCAGATGCATCTCTTTCCATTTATCCACATCTCGTCCAGACCTTACTCCGCACCAGTCCGTAGCTTTTTTTAATTTTTCTGTCGTCAGATTCACTACAAACTCTCCACTGTCTTTTAACAGTCCATAAGAGTAACGCTCTGGTCTTACGGATATATATAGCATTGCCGGATTCGTGCATACAGTTCCGGTCCATGCCACAGTTATAATATTTGATTTTCCGGATCGATCTGCCGTACTTACCATTACTGCCGGCAATGGATACAGCATATTCCCCGGTTTCCAGATCTGCTTTGCCATATTCTCTACCTCTACTGTTGCAGTTCACTTACCAGAGTCGGTATCAGCTGTTTCTTTCTGGATACAACTCCCTTTAAGATCATCTTTTCGCTGTCTTCCTTCAGATCAAATGCATCAATGATATACTCTTTCGCTTTTGCGCCGCAGCACAATAGTTCTGTCGATTCATCCAGAATATCCGTCAGCATAAAGAATACCATCTGTACTCCATTTTTCTCCAGTACTTCCGGCAGATATGGAGTCAGCATCTCTTTCACTTCCTGCAGTTCTTCTTTACTCATCGAATTCAGCTGTCCCACGCCAAATACCATATCATTTACTGTAAACTGCTTGAAATCCTGGAAACAGATATCTTCTGCCGTCTTTCCTGCAAGACTGCTTCCTGCCTTGAACATTGCCTGTGCCTGTTCTTCCAGATTGATTCCTGCAATCTTTCCAAGTTTCTTTGCAACTTTTTCATCCAGCGATGTGCAGGTCGGCGAGCGGAATAACAGTGTATCGGAAATGATTGCCGAACACAGAAGTCCTGCAATCGTTGGTGTGATCTCTACGTCGTTTTCTTTATACATCTGATATACGATCGTTGCCGTACATCCTACCGGCTGGTTTCTGAAAAATACAGGTCCCATCGTCTCGATATTTCCCAGTCTGTGATGATCAATGATCTCCACGATCTCAGCTTCCTCGATACCGTCTACTGCCTGATTCTTCTCGTTATGATCCACCAAGATCACTTTCTTTTTACTTACATTTAAGAAACGACGTCTTGATACGAATCCCTTAAACTTCCCATGCCGGTCGATAATCGGGAAATCACGGTATTTCTTCTTTGCCATAACTTCCTTAATATCTTCCACATAATCACTCATATGGAAACAAGTAAGTGGTGTCTTCGTCATAAAGCGCTTGACCGGAACGCTCTGGTTGATCAGTCTGGCTGCCGTAAATGTATCGTGCGGTGTACTGATGATTACCGTACTCTGCTCATCTGCACGTTTGATCACTTCTTCGGATACTTCCGCATTCTGGCAGACTACCATACAGCTTACATCAATATCAAGTGCACACATCTGTGATTCTACACGGTTTCCAAGGATCACCAGATCATCTTTTTCTATAAATTCCTGCATAAGCTCCGGACTTGATGCACCGATTGCTACTTTTCCTTTTGTAAAATATCCATGTTCGTTACCGGTTACCATCTCTCCATCCAGTGTATTCATGATGTTACGATACTGTGTTCTTGCTTTGGAAAGGATCATATTATCATATACATCCATATAAGATGTCGCAATGTCTCCGGTTGAAATAACACCCAGGAGCTCTTCATCTCTTAAAATCGGAAGTGTCTTGATGTTATTCTCCTTCATCTTTGTCCATGTATCTTTCAAAGATACATTCGGTCCTACACCATCTATCTGGTGGATATCCATATCTTTTACCTGTAATTTGACATTCTCCAGAAGATTTGGAACCTTCACTCCAAATTTCTGTAATACATAGTGTGTCTCTTCGTTTATCTGACCGGCTCTTTTTGCAATATAATCATTACCGGTTATTTCTCTTTTTAAATTTGCATAGGCAATTGCTGAACAGATGGAATCCGTATCGGGATTCTTATGTCCCACAACGTATATTTTTCCTGCTTTCTTAGCCATATTTTCTCTTTCACATCCCTTTTTATATCATCTCTTAAGTATTAAGCTTGCCATCTTTTTAAGAATTCGTCAACCTTTATTTCTATGTATTTCGTATTTTTCTTTGAACAATATTATACTTCTATGCTATACTTAAGACAGTATAAAAGAACATTTTCAATTATGTTCTTAATAATAAGAAGGGAACTTAATACTATGAGCGAAGAATTATTACACGAAGAAACACAGAACGAAGGAACACCTGTTACAATGGCTGATCTTGAGGAACATTTTGACGATGCAAATCCATGGAATGTAGTAAAATCTTACATGGAAAAAGGTACTGTCCTTCCTGTAAAAGTAGAAGGGATTGTAAATGGCGGCGCCATTGCCATGGTTGAAGGTTTGCGTGGATTCATCCCGGCATCCAGATTATCTCTCTCCTATATCGAAGATCTTGAAACTTACCTGTTAAAAGATATTGAAGTCAAAGTCATCGATGTAGATGAAGCAAATAACCGTCTCGTACTCTCTGCACGCGAAATTCTCCAGGAAAAAGCAAGAAAGGAAAGAGAAGCTAAGATTGCCGCTGTCAAAGTTGGAAGCATCGTAACAGGCACTGTAGAAAGCCTTCAGAATTACGGAGCATTTGTAGATCTCGGCGACGGTCTCTCCGGTCTGGTACACATTTCCCAGATCAGCTTAAAACGAATCAAATCACCTGCTGATGTATTAAATGTCGGAGACGAAGTAACTGTAAAGATCATCGGAATAAAAGATGGCAAGATCAGCCTGAGTATGAAAGCTCTCGAAGAAGAGAAAAAAGAGGAAGAAGAAATCCATGTAGAGATCCCGAAGGCTGAAGAGATCGGTACAAGTCTTGGGGATTTATTCAAAGGGTTGAAATTAGATTAGTTTCTATTTAACCGATTAACGGAGTTGGCCTCTCGGTCCTTGAAGAACACAGTATATAGTCGTTCTTGTTCAGGTTTCGTGCACTAAGAGAGACAGTAAGAGCGCCAAAATAACCTAAAAACAAAGGAATTACGTTCACAACTCGTCCCTTGGGGACTCAAACAAGTTCACTACATTCCTTTAACGGTTATTTTGACGCTCTAACTGTTTCTAAACACACTCCACGTTCACTAGAACGGCTATTTTTTATAACCTTTACGTATAATCGGAAAATTATAATATAAGCCTTGATTTTCCGGTGCTTCTATACACTTCCGGATTCACCTTCTCCAAATCCCGCAGCCACACTTCCGAGCAAGCATCACTCGGCATTCTCCAGTCTCCTCTAGGAGATAATGCCACGGTTCCAACCTTCGGGCCATCCGGCAGACAGGAGCGTTTGAACTGCTGGATAAAGAATCTTCTGCAGAATGTGTATAACCATTTGTAGATGGTTGCATCATCATATTCACCCTCAAATGCATAACGTGCGATACGGTAGATCTTACTTGGTTCATAGCTGAATCTCAACAGATAATATAAGAAGAAATCATGTAATTCATAAGGGCCGACCAGATCTTCTGTCTTCTGCGCAATCTCGCCGTCTTTTGGCGGAAGGAGTTCCGGGCTGACCGGTGTATCCAGCACATCGTACAGTACTTCTTTCAACTCCTGATCTTCACAGGTATCTGCATAATAATGTACAAGGTGACGTACCAGCGTCTTCGGAACAGATGCATTCACTCCATACATAGACATATGGTCTCCGTTATAAGTTGCCCATCCAAGTGCAAGTTCGGACATATCTCCTGTTCCGATCACGATTCCTCCTGTCTGATTTGCTACATCCATCAATACCTGAGTTCTCTCTCTTGCCTGAGAATTTTCATAGGTTACACTATGATCCTCCGGATCATGCCCGATATCTTTAAAATGCTGTTCGACCGCTGCCCCTACCGGGATTTCCCGCAGTGTTGCTCCGAGCTTTACTGACATCTTGCATGCATTCTGATAAGTTCTGTCCGTAGTTCCAAAACAAGGCATCGTCACAGCTACAATTCCACTACGATCCATTCCTAATGCGTCAAATGCTTTTGCTGACACCAACAGTGCCAGCGTAGAATCCAGACCTCCCGAAATACCAACGACTGCACTTTTGGCATGTGCATGTGCCAGACGTTTTTTCAGCCCCATAGCCTGAATCGTCAGAATTTCTTCACAACGCAAGTTTCTCTCTGCCATCACACTTGGCACAAATGGTCTGGATGCAAATCTTCTTGTAAGCTCTGTTTCCTCTACATGAATCTCAAACGGAATACGGATCAGTGTCCTCTCTTTTTCCGTCTGGAATGTTGTATTCTTGCGGCGCTCACTTAATAAACGTTTTACATCTATCTCTGTATAGATCACTTCATTTGAGAAACGATTGCTGGATGCAAGTGTCGTTCCATTCTCCGCAATAATATTATGTCCTCCAAATACCAGATCTGTCGTAGACTCTCCTTCTCCGGCATTGGCATAAATGTATCCACAGATCAATCTTGCCGACTGCCCTTCGATCAGGCTCTCGCGATAAGCCGCCTTACCGATTGTCTCATCGCTTGCCGAACAGTTAACGATTACTGTAGCACCTTCTCTTGCTGCAAGTGTACTTGGCGGGATCGGAGACCACACATCTTCACAGATCTCTGCCGAAACGACCAGTTCCTCCATCTGTTCTGCCACAAATAGGAGCTGTGGCCCGAATGGAATTTTCTTTCCATCTAATGTAATCCACCTTGCCATATCCGGTCCCGGACGGAATTGACGCATCTCATAAAATTCCCCATAATTCGGAAGAAATGTCTTTGTCGTAAGTCCCAGAATATTTCCACGATTTAACGCAGCCGCAACATTATAAAGTTCTCCGTCTACAGCAAGCGGAACACCTATAAATATGAGTGCATCCTTTTCTTTTGTATAATCTGCAATCTTAAATAAAGCTTCTTTTGCCTCTTTCAGTAATATATCCTGCATAAAAAGATCACTACAGGTATATCCCGTCACACACAACTCCGGAAATACAATGACTTTTGCTCCGTTTGCAACTGTCTCGTCGATCATTTTACAGATATTTTCTGTATTATAAGCAACATCTGCCACTCTGATATCCGGAGTCGCAGCCGCTGCTTTTACAAATCCGTCTTTCATGACTCTTTCTCCTTATCGTTTACAACGTTTTAAGACATCTTTCAGTTCATCTACCGTATATTTGTATGCGGTATTACAGAAATGACATTTTACTTCGATATCCTTCCCTTCATCGATCATATCCTGGATTTCTTTCTTTCCAACACTGATCACGGCTTTTTCTACACGTTCTTTTGAACAGTTACAATAGAATCTTGTCGGCATAGTGTCTGTAATTTCCAGGCCCAGATTTCCCAGCAGAATCTCCAGGATCTGCTCCGGTGTTTCTCCTTTTTTCAGATGATCTGTTACTGATGTTATGTTTTTTAAATTTTCTTCAATCTGACTGATCGTCTCTTCTTTGGCAAATGGCATCATCTGAATGATAAAGCCACCGGCACATTCTACCGTATTATCTTTTTCCATCAGTACACCAAGGCCTACCGAAGATGGTACCTGTTCTGAATTGGCAAAATAATACGTCAGATCTTCTGCTATCTCACTGGATACAAGAATTGTCTGTCCGGAATATGGTTCCTTTAATCCCATGTCTTTTATAACCTGTAAAAGACCGATTCCAACAGCACCTCCCACATCAAGCTTTCCATTCTTTGGCGGCAGCATAACATCCGGATTATTAACATATCCTTTGACATCACCTTTACTGTCTGCGGTAACGGTGATACCACCGAGCGGTCCGTCTCCTCTTACCTGCAGTGTCAGCATATCTGTCTCATTTTTCATCATGCTTCCCATCATCGCTCCTGCTGTCAGTAATCTTCCCAGTGCCGCTGTCGCAACCGGGCTGGTATTATGATGTTCTCTGGCCGTTTCTACCAGTTCTTTTGTTGTCGCAGCAAAGGCTCTTACCTGCCCTTCCGCTGCTGTTGCTCTTACAATATAATCTTTCATATGTGTATTCCCTTCTTTATTATTTCTGTCTATTTTCCATATTCTCTTGCGATCACTGTAATCCGTTCGCTTGTATACATCGGTGCTTTCTTCGTATACGCATCATATGCCGCAACGAATTTCAGTCCTGCTTTTTCTAACAATCCGCGCATTTCCCGCAATGTATATGCCTTTTGGAAATGGCTCTCCTGATATTTTCTGTACAGAGACGCCTCTTCATCCTCACGTACAAATAAAGTCAATTCATATTCATTGATCATTGATGTATGATTGTAATAATTTTCCCAGATAAAACTGCATTCATCCCTGTCTTCCGCGATTACCTGATTTCCCAGCACTTCTCTGTACTTATATTCTGTATTAAAATCAAAAATAAAAATACCTTGCGGATCCAGATAATTATTGACCAGACGGAATACTTCCTGCAGTTCATTCTTTTCTGTCACATAATTGACACAATCACAGACACTGACTATTGCTCTCACAGTTCCGTACAGTTCAAACTCCTGCATATTCTGCAACAGATAAAGGATATCATGGCCACTCTCAATCCTTTTCTCCATGGCAATCTCCAGCATATCTTCGGAATTATCTACTCCGATCATATCATACCCTTTTTCAGCCAGGAGTTCTGTCATACTTCCGGTCCCGCATCCCAGTTCCAGAACCAGTCCGTCTTTTACTCCGTATTCTTTTAATCTGTCTTCCAGATAATCCGCCCATTCTTCATACGGCACATTATCCATAAATGTATCATAAACCTCGGCAAAACTTGTATATGCCTCCATGTATAATCTCCTTTTTCATACGTATTTAACATTTCTATTATATCGGTATTCTATTAAAAAGGCAATACGAAGAAAATATGACCAACAGTCAATTTTGTTTGACTTCTTATTTCTGATTTGCTATACTTATTATGTTGAGATATTTATTTCAGTATCTGTACAAAACTACTCTAAGCAATTTGTACAAAAAGTTATAAAAGGAAGTCTGATTACTCATGGGAAGAGTCGAGGAAAATAAAAAAAAGAAAAAGGAAGCACTCTTTCGCACTGCATATGAATTATTTACCACCAAAGGGATCAATTCAACCGCCATTTCTGACATTGTTGAAAAAGCAGGTGTAGCGAAAGGAACTTTCTATCTGTATTTTAAAGATAAGTATGACATCAAAAATAAGCTGATTGCTCACAAAACCAAAGAATTATTTGATCATGCGGCAATTGCTCTGGAGCACTCCGGCATCACCGGACTTGAAGACCAACTGATTTTTATCATTGATGACATCATTAATATTTTAGTAAATAATAAGCCTTTGCTGAACTTTATTTCAAAAAATCTTGTAATGGGTGCATTAAAATCTGCTTTCTGGGCCGAAGACGAAGGTGACAAAATCTTCTATGAACGATACCTGGAGCTGGTAGAAGCCGATGAACACGAATATCAGGATATTGACATTATGCTATTCACTATTCTGGAATTGGCTGGTTCCACCGGATACAATTCTATACTGTTTGAAGAACCTGTATCTATCGAAAAGTACAAGCCATTTCTTTATCGAACCGTCCGTCTGATCATTCAAAGTCATAGAAAATAGTGCGCATAGTCTGAGCCGTTTCTTACGAGTGCATGACAATTTATAAAGCAGAATCCGCAGTGTAGTATGTAACATAAATATCTTTTTATGTTCCTGCAAACAAATTTGTGTTACATACTACACTGCGGATTTTATTGTCTGGTAGTTTCTTTATGATTCACACGATTACTTATACTGCATAAGCAATTCTTTCATAGCCTTACCGGTTCCCTTCACAGATCCCTGAACCATCTCCGGCTTTCCACCACCGCGTCCTTCAAACGCGACGTTTAATGCTTTGCTGATCGGGCGTACATCCTCACTCCTGCTTCCGATTACATATCGATAACCGTCCGTATCTGTTCCGGCAAATACCGCACAGATCACTGCGCCTTTATCAAGCAGCCTGTTCATCATTTCTCTTGGAAGATTACCGGACAATGCGCTGTCGAATACAGTCACAATCTTCTCTTCTACCGGAATCTCTGCCACACGAAATTCCAGGAGTTTCTGCTGTAATTCTGCGATCTGGCTCTTCATACGTGTCTGCTCATCTTTAAGCTTACCAACCGCATCTGCCACTTCATATTCTTTTGCACATAACAGTGCCGAGATTTCTTTTGTCATGGCATCTTTTTTCTCATAATCCCGCATTGCACGTCTTCCGCAGAGCATTGTGATACGCTCACCGCCTTTATAATTGGCCATGCTTACCAGCTTGACAGCTCCGATCTCACCGGTCGTCTTCACATGTGGCGCACAGCATGCACACACATCATAACCTGGGATCTTTACAATACGTACCTGACCCTCAATCTCGATCTTGCTGCGATAATCCATATCTTTCAGCTCATCCTTCGACGGATAAAGAATCTCGATTTCAAGATCCTGATATACTGCCTCATTTGCCGCTGCCTCAATCTCTTTCAACTGTTCTTTACTGATCGTACCATCAAAATCCATTGTACAGTAATCGGCCCCCAGATGAAAACCAACATTGTTATATCCAAATCTTTCATGCACGATACCGGATACAATATGCTCCCCGGTATGCTGCTGCATCTTTTCAAAACGTTCTTCCCAGTTGATCTTTCCGGTCACAATACTTCCCACTTCCAATGGTGCAGTCGTATAATGATAGATCACATCGTCTTTTTCATGCACATCTGTAACGTTCACGGTTCCCAGAACTCCTGTATCTGCATACTGACCGCCGCCTTCCGGGAAGAATACCGTCTGGTCCAGTACCACACGGTAGCCATCCTTTGCTTCTTCACAGGAAATTACTTTTGCTGTAAATCCGGTTCTGTGACTGTCCTCATAAAATAATTTCTCTGTCATCCTACTTACATCCTTTCCGGTGCTTCAAATCCAAGTACGTCAATACATCCTTCCAGTACATCTTTTGTTACTTTCAGAAGTGCAATATAACTCTTCTGTTTCTCAGCGTTTTCTTCACCCAAAATCTTTGTCTCATGGTAGAAACGGTTAAATGCATTTGCAAGATCATAAATATATGCACAGATCTTATGCGGTGCAAGGTCCTGGAACGCATTTGCGATCACATCGTTATATTTAGCCGCTTCAAGCATCAGTGCTTTCTCGCAGTCCGCATGTGCCTCCTGTACCTTTAATCCATCCAGGCTGTTTCCCTGTGCCTGATATTTATGCAGGATTGATTTAATACGAACGATCGTATAGAGAATATACGGACCTGTATTACCTTCAAATGAAATAAATCTGTCCACATCAAAAACATAATCTTTTGATGCCTGATTTGAAAGATCTCCGTATTTAAGTGCAGCTACTCCGATCATATTAGCTGTCTTTCTTGCTTCTTCTTCTTCAATCGCATGATTTTCAGAAATTTTCTTATACATCTTCTCCGCAGTTTCCGAAATCAGTGTCTCCAGGCGCATAACTCCGCCTTCTCTTGTCTTAAACGGCTTACCATCTTTTCCATTCATAGTGCCAAATCCAAGGAATTTCAATTCGGTCTCTGCCGGAACGATTCCTGTCTTTTTCGCAGAACGGAATACCTGTGTAAAATGAAGTTCCTGACGTTTATCAACAACATAGATAACCTTATCCGGATGATAATCTTCGACACGCTGTACCAGTGTAGCAAGATCGGTTGTCCCATACAGTGAAGCTCCATCTGATTTCTGAATCATACATGGAGGGATCTCTTTTGTGTCAGTCTCCTCCTGCACATCAATAACCAGAGCCCCCTGATCTTCATGCGCAAATCCGTCTTTTTTCAACTTATCGATCATGTCAGGAATATATGCCTGTGCATCAGACTCTCCCTTCCAGAGATCAAAACTTACATTTAGATTTGCATAATTTCTTTTCAGATCAGATACAGATACATTGATAATATGATTCCAGATTGCACGATATCCTCTATGTCCATTCTGTAACAAATATGTTGCATGTAATGCATTCTCTCTGTAAGCATCATCTTCTTTCGCCTTACCACTTGCTGTTGGATAGATCTCTTCCAACTCGCTGATAGTAAACGGTGCTTCTTTTGGATATTCTCCTTCAAAAGATTCATCAAAATATGGCAGCTCTGGTTTTCTTTCTTTTAACTCTGTGATGATCAGTCCCATCTGATATCCCCAGTCGCCAAGATGGATATCTCCAAGAACCTCATGTCCCATTTTTCTCGCAATACGTTTAACGCTTTCCCCGATAATTGCAGAACGCAGATGTCCTACATGCAGTGGTTTTGCCACATTCGGTCCGCCGTAATCCACAACGATCATCTCAGGGTTCTCTGCCTTCTGAATACCAAGATCTTCTGCTTCTTCCATCTGGTTCAGATAATCTGCAACAAATGCTTTTTTCAGTCTGATATTGATAAATCCCGGCTTTACAACCTCTACCTCTTCCATACATGCGCTGTCCTTTAACAGGGCAACTACATCCTCTGCGATCATGAACGGTGCCTTTTTATAAGCTTTTGCTCCCGCCATTGCACCGTTACACTGGTATTCACAAAGATCCGGACGATTTGATAATGTTACTTTTCCGTAAGCTCTGTCATAACCTGCTTTTTCAAATGCATCTGCAAGTTCTTCTGCAATATAATCAATGATTTTCTTCACTTTGTATCTCCTCCATTCATCTTTTTATGATATCTGATATTTCCAGAGTTTTCTAATTTCCTATGGAATTCTCATATGCATCCTTCAGATCATCCAGCGCCTCCTTCAAAAGTGCGTCTGAACTAACTGCTTTCTGATAAGACTCATGCGTCTGATTCATCAGAGCCTGTACGTCTTCATGTTCTGCGATCCGGTTAATATATTCCCGGATTTCTTTTTTCTTTACTTGCTGAGTTATCTGGTAATTTCCCTGAGAATCCTTTTTGACATACAATGTTCCAAGTCCGGGAACCTCTGTATATATATCTTTGATCTTCATATCATATCTGACGAACGCCACATATGTATCTTTGTACTTTCCGGATTTTGTATAGATTTTAAAATGATCATACATCTCCACAAATTCCGTATCGGCCTTCTTTTCTGTATAGTAATCTTTTACTGCCTTTATCATCTGTTCATCCGTCTCTTCTTTCAGTGGATTCGTCTGCATATTTTCGCAGCCACCGTTTACCAGAACTACTTTCTGTGAACTGACGAATTGTTCTGTCTTCTGTACTTTCTTTTCTTTCTCTTTAGTGAGTCCGAATCCGAGAATTCCTACAAGTAGAACAAGCAAAAACAACACCAGAATAAATACCAGTCTTTTATATCTGTTCTTCCTTGTCAGAACCTCATGAATCTTTACTTTCATAAGACTCCCTCCATACAAGACCCGCCACCGACAGTTCATTATGAACACATGGCGATAGAAAATAGTAAAAAAAGTACACACCCGGGCGGATTCGAACCGCCGCTCCCGCCTCCGGAGGGCGGTGCTCTATCCCCTGAGCTACGGGTGCGTATACAATTACCATATGAAATTGCCTTAGTCATATTAACACATCTTTGAACTAAAGTAAAGGAAATGCTTTCGACTTTTCTCGCATTTCCTTCACTTTTTCGACTTTTCTTACTTAAAAGAGCAGTTTTCCCGTATCACATTCATAATAATATGCTCTGTTCGAAAGCATTTCTTCCTCTTCTACCTGCGTCTCATTGATCTCTTCAATCATCTCACACAATTCTTCCTTCCCAGGAGCTTCGCTTTCTGCCACGATGATCGTCTCATGTACGCTGCTTGGAAGTATATAATAGTTTTCTTCCAATTCTTCGCCAATTTTTCTAAGCAGATCCGGATACATCATCGCACATGCTCCGTAACTTCTCATAACATTACTTAGAATATACATTTTCCCCGTCTGTTCTTCTATTTCTCTTCCAATTTCCAGAAGTTCCATGATCACAGAACGCATTGTCGAAAAATCATATGGTAATAATTTCTGTGTATTCTTGCATGCCCGATAATAAATATCCTCCTCCGATACCTTCCACATCTTAAGATGTTCTCTTCTCACCAGCATAGAGGCCATTCCATATTCATCCATCTCCAGCAGCACATAATACACGATGGCAAGATCAAGATATTCCTTATACGGGACATCCTCAAGAAGCTTCCGATTCCGTTCCCGGTTAACCAGACGATATATGACTCTTCCTTTCACGAAATCATAACTTTTTACTTTTTCACCTTCTTTCCAGGAATTCTGAAAACGTATTTTTTCATACAACGATAAGATATCTTTCACTATCAATTCCAGTGGATAGCCTCTTTTGAATTGTTGAAAATATTCTTCCAGATATATTGTCGGTGATATATTAATACCATTCTCAGAAATCATAATTCCTGTCCGTTTCACACCATTATTTTTTATATTCGTATGAACGCTTATTTTTCTTTCTTCTTTCACCTCTTTCTTTATTTTTTCTTCTACTGCGTGGATAAACTGATAATATGTCATAAAACTCCTTCCTATCCAGCAATATTCAAAAACTGTTGTCTGAAATATGCGGTGATTCAACCGCCCGAAATAAATAGAATTATTTAAGAAATATTATGGTATTTAGATTATAAAAAAGCCCTGCAAAAAATGCAAGGCTTTTTATAAAAATCATAAAACAAATTTTATGCTCTTGAAAGATATGCTCCTGTACGGGTATCAATCTTGATTGTCTCGCCCTGATCAACGAACAGTGGAACGTTAACCTTAGCGCCAGTCTCAACGATAGCCGGTTTTGTAGCACCTGTAGCTGTGTTACCTTTTACACCTGGCTCTGTCTCTGTTACAACTAATTCTACGCTGAGCGGTGGATCGATCGCGAACGCATTTCCCTGATAGAAGCTGATTGTTACTTCTTCATTCTCTTTTACAAATTTCATAGAATCTGCTGCATCCTCTGCGCTGATCATGATCTGTTCAAATGTCTCATTGTCCATGTAGTTGTAGAACTCACCATCGTTATACAGATACTGCATTTTCTTTCTCTCGATATGAGCCTGTTCAAATGTCTCTGTTGGACGGAATGTTGTCTCTACCACACCACCGTCGATAATATTTTTCATTTTAACACGCACGAATGCTGCACCTTTACCAGGTTTTACATGCATGAAATCGATAACCTGACATACTTTTCCGTCAACTTCGATTGTTACACCATTACGGATGTCTCCTGCTGAAACTTTAGCCATTACCTTATCCTCCTTAAATCGCGTATACACGCTTACGTAATTTCATCTCATATTATTCTATAATACATGATATTATTTTTCAACCTTTTTTTCGCACTGTAAACTCTTCTTATAAAAATGCAGCACGATTTTTTCCAGATAGCGTTTTAAAACAATCTGGATTTCCTCCTTCGGATGTATCGGTTTTACCAGAATATTCGGGATCCCGGCACGTTTTGCTCCCCACACATCGGTAAAAAGCTGGTCTCCGATAAATACCGTACTGTCTCTGTCCGTGCCCATGATCTCCATCGCCTTTAAATAATTTCTGATGGATGGTTTATGCGCATTATAGACATAATCCACCTGGATATCTTTGTTGAACATCTCCACTCTCGGTTTCTGATTATTGGAGATCAGACAGCACCGAAAGCCAATCGACTTCAGTCTTTTGAACAAAGCTCTGGCCCTTTCATCTGCCGGTGCCCCGTGCGGAACTAATGTATTATCAATATCAAAGATCAGTCCACGTACACCTTCTTTATATAATCCTTCAAAATCAATCACATATGTAGATGCCACATAGCGATCCGGGAAAAATTTATCAAACATACTATTCTTCTGACTCCTGCAGACGCTGAACCAGTTCCTCACAAATCTGAAGGACTGTCTTATCATCTGTATTGATTACGATATCTGCTGCCGCTTCATATTTCTCACGACGCTGTTCCATAAGTTCTGAAATGCCTTTGACATTCTTTCTTCCATTTAATACCGGTCTGTCATTACTGTCTTTGACACGTTCGTAAATGGTCTCCGGTGTAGCGGTAAGAAGAACCACTCTTCCGTTCTTCTTCATCTCTGCCACATTTCTCTCTCTTAAGGCTGCGCCACCACCACATGAGATAACTGCATTCTTATGTGACTGCATCTCAATCAGAAGATTTGTCTCCAGATCACGGAAGTACTCTTCGCCATATGTAGCAAAGATATCCGAAATACTCATCTCTTCACGTTCTGCAATCACCTGATCCATCTCTACAATATCCATATCGAACATCGTGCTTAAGTAATCAGAGATAGTTGTCTTACCTGCTCCCATAAATCCGATCAGTACAATATTATAATCAAAGAGTTTTCTTGCCTGGATTCTCTTACTGTTGCGTAAAATGCAGCCAAATACATCAAAGATTTCTTCTTTATATCTGTTATCTGACAGCTTTTCCTCCAGACGTTTCTTCTGCTTTTCTTCCTGCTGTGGCTGTAAGATTGGCATACCATATTCTTCTTTATATGCCATGATCTTTTCAATAATAGAATTACGTTCTACCAATGCGTCAATAATCTTATCATCGCATAAAGCTAATTGCTCTCTGTACATCTCCAAATCATTCATGTCCTGTACTCTCCTATTAAAAAAATAAAACTTCCGTCTAATATACTCACGTATTATAGCAATAAATTTTCTTTCACGCAAGTTTATCCTACATATTTCTGCATATTCATTCAATACTTTTGTATATTTTTTACTTTTATGGTTAGAATCCATAGACAAAATCTATCAACTTTTACAGAAACATGAATTTGTCTTTTATTTAACAAAATCATATAATCGAGGTATAGAGAGAAGTAACTCAAATACAATCAGATTTTAATGGAGGATAATAAACTATGAAAAACAATTTTCCACACGTATTCAGCCCTCTGACAGTCAGAGGTATGACACTTAAAAACCGTGTTGTAATGATGCCTATGGGAAGTGACTTCGCCGGACATGATGGGGAACTGAGCGATGAACATATCAAATATTATGAGCTGCGTGCACGTGGCGGCACAGGGCTTATCATGGTTGAGAACGTCTGTGTAAAATATCCGGAAGGATCGAACGGAACTACACAGCTTCGTCTTGACAAGGACTGCTACATTCCACGCCTTTTTACATTAACGGAAGCCTGTCACAGACAGGGGGCTTTGATGGGAATTCAGATTAACCATGCCGGTGCTTCTGCAATGAGTTCAAGAATCGGCATGCAGCCGGTATCCGCTTCTCGTTTTCCATCCAAAGCCGGTGGAGAGATTCCTCGCGGACTTTCTAAAGAAGAGATTGAAAGTATTGCAAAAGATTATGGAACAGCTGCAAAGAGAGCTGTCAATGCCGGATTCGATGTTGTAGAGATCCACGCCGGACACTCTTACCTGATCAGCCAGTTCTTATCTCCTACCACCAATGACCGTACAGATGAATTTGGAGGCTCTGCCAAAAACCGTGCCCGTTTCTGCCGTATGATAATTGACGAAGTTCGTAAGGCTGTCGGACCTAGAGTTCCTATTTCTTTACGTCTTAGTGTAGATGAGCTTGTCGAAGGCGGTAATACGGTAGAAGATTGTCTGGAATATCTCGAATATCTGAATGATGAAGTTGATATCTACGATACTTCAGCAGGACTGAATGCTTCTATCCAGTATCAGATCGATGCCAACTATCTGGAAGACGGATGGCGTTCATACATGGCAAAGGCCGTTCGCGATAAATTTGGAAAGCCAACGATCGCTATCGGAAATATCCGAGATCCTAAGATTGCCGATGATATCCTTGCAAGAGGCGACGCTGACCTGATCGGTATAGGACGTGGCCTGATTGCTGACCCGGACTGGTGTAATAAAGCACAGTATGGCGATGTATGTGATATCCGCAAATGTATCTCTTGTAATGTAGGATGTGTTGGTAACCGTATCGGCGGTAACAAACCACTTCGTTGTACAATCAACCCGGATCTGATCAACGGAGAAGCTTATAAGAAACAGAAAGTAAACAAACCATGCAACGTTGTAGTTGTCGGTGCCGGAACTGCAGGACTTGAGGCCGCATGCACTGCTGCAGAAGTCGGATGCAACGTTACATTATTAGAGAAAGAAAAAGAAGTTGGTGGTCTGTCTGTTGAGATTTCAAAGATTCCTGCAAAGAAGAGACTTGCTGATTTCCCAACCTACCTGAAACACCGTGCATCAAAACTTTCTAATCTGACAATCAAAACGGGAGTCGATGCAACTGTTGCTGAGATCAAAAAATACAAACCCGACCTTGTTGTAAACTCAACCGGTTCTGTACCGCTTCTTCCACCGATTGAAGGACTGCATGACAACCTTGGAAAGAAAGATGCCAGCGTTTATTCTATCAAGGATATGATTGCCAACTTAAAGAACTATCCGGAAGACATGACAGGCAAGAAAGTCGTAGTTGTCGGTGGTGGTGCTGTAGGACTTGACGTTGTTGAATTTTTTGCTCCACGCGGCGCTGAAACAACCATCATCGAAATGATGCCAATCATTGGAAACGGCCTGGATGCCTCTTCTACATCAAGCATGAAAGAATGCATGGAAAAACATCATGTCAGACAGATGACCAACACAGCTCTTCAGAAGGTAAATGCTCATTCCTTCCTCGTAAAATACGACGGAAAAGAAGAAGAACTTCCGTTTGACTATGGTTTCGTATGCCTCGGAATGAGAGCAAACGCCCCAATCTGGAATGACATTCAGGAAGCGTTCGTTGGCGAAGATGTTGAAGTTCTGAACATCGGTGACTCTGTCCGCGCAAGACGTATCATCGACGGAACAGATGCCGGACGCCACATGGTCTTAAATACCCTTGAAAGATTAGACTATCTTTAAAATATTTCCCATAAAGGGTAACCCTTTCCAATATAAATATAAATGTAGAAAAAGCCTCAGAGAATTATTTACTTATGATTCTCCGAGGCTTTTTCTACATTATAATTCTACCTTCTATTATGCTCAAAAGCGCACACGTGTTAAAATTCTCTCTTCTCCATCACCCGCATAGAGATTATCATAGAAATCACACCAACGATAACCCATATGATCACAATAACTCCCAGAATTCCTTTGGTACCCAATTTATCTATCTGATTCAATATACGCTTTGCACTCTGTGCAAACTTTGTTCCTTTCGTGAATTCTTGCATCAATATTCCTAACGCAACAGCCAATAACACTATTGTAACTAACGCAATTCTTCCTCTTTCTGGTCCAAACTTTAACTGTGCCGGAAGTGCAACTGCAACCATCATTAATCCTGCTGTGACTCCACCGATACAACAACTCATCCAGTCATCCCACGCAATATTCCCTGTTTTTATCACAGCTGTAATGTACCACATGATCATGGATACTATCAAACCGATCAGAAGCAAAATTCCAGCAAAGAGATATTTTTCTTTTACATAATCTTTCTTTGTAATCGGTAAGGTAAATAAAAATGCAGAACCATTTTCATATTCATCATAACTGACTGTTGTAAGTGAAAGTAATGCCACCATGGAACATACATAAGCCACGCCAAACGCTTCGCTTCCATTTATCATAAAAACAATCACACACCCCGTTACTATTAACAGAAAATATACCTGACCTTTTAACAAACGAAAATCTTTTATCAATAATCCTTTCATATCTTTTCCCCCTGAATCATAATGGTTATCAGCTCATCAATGTTCCCTTTTTCGATTACTATTCCCGGATAATTTTCCTGATAAAACTGTTTCTGGTCCGTAAGACATCTGTATCCAAATGTATCTTTATGCTTTTTCAAAATATACGTATGATCCAGTTCCTGATACTGTTCTTTGGATACTTTCAAAACACCATATTCTTCCAGTAGACGGTCTGTTTCTTCATGCAGAACAATCTTTCCATCCTTTTAATCCTCCAAAACAATCTGAAACAATTCCCTGATCTCCTGATCACTCATGCCACAGCTTCTGCCTTTCCGGATGGCCATCTCCAAATCAGCTTCGACTTCTCTTTTCTTTTCTTCCAGCATCGTCTCCTGGTTCGCACAGGCAACGAAGCTGCCTTTCCCATGAACTGTAACAATGAATCCTTCTTCTTCCAGTCCATCATAAGCTTTCTTGACCGTCAGTGCACTGACTTTCAATTCCTTTGCAAATGTACGTACAGAAGGAAGTGCTGTATCTTCCTTCAATTCCCCATGCATGATTCTTTCTTTAATCTGTCCCATGATCTGTTCATAGATGGGCTGCATGGATGAGTGGTTGATGATTATGTTCATAACGTTATTCCTCCGTTGTTAACAGTGTAGAACTGTTGTCAACTGTTATATTCTGTTTATCAGTGTTTATGGTAAGTACTCACGGTTACGTCCTCCGTTTCATTCGTCATATCTTACGCATTCGATACACACAGAATAAAAAGCAACCAGGTCTTTCTGTGCATTCACAGTCATGGCTGGAGTTACACAGAAAGATCTGGTTGCTTTTTATGTAGATTCGGGTATCCAAAGTGATGAATTAAACACCAAGTACTACATCTATCGCATGATCAATTACCTCATCCAATTTCTCCTCATCTGCCTCCGGCATAAGCGTAGCAGAATCTTCATCGGAAATAAGCTCTACAAGACTTCCAAAGTCCTCTTTATATTTACTCTTACAAATTGCATAGAATACTACTCCAAGCAGACTCCATGCCACAACCATTCCCCATTCAGGGAGGATTAAGTTACCGCCGGATCCCGGAATGCAGTACATACACACCATGAATCCAGACATCAGAACCGCCATAGTTCCTACAAATTTGTAATGCTTTACTTTATACGGTCTTGGCATATCCGGTTCTTTTTTTCTCAGGATTAAAAATGATAAAGATACCATGCAGTAGGCCATACAGCAGCCAAAGTTTCCTGCATCACAGATCCAAACCATCATAACTCTTCCTGCAAATGGAGCCAGCATCGTAAGCACTCCGATCAGTATCAGTGCATTGATCGGTGTCTTATGTTTTGGATGCAGTTTTGAAAACATTTTTGGTATCATATAAGACTCTGCCATGGAATACATTGCACGTGATCCTCCGATCATAAACGAATTCCATGATGTAATAATTCCACACATTCCTCCAACAATAATTACCTTTGCCATAACAGATGTACGGAATGCCACAGCCATCGCATCTGCTGTTACAAGTCCGGTTCCTTTCTGTGATGCTGCAATTGCTCCGGAATCCAGAACCATACCTACAGCCAGAATAACGAACGAATAAAATATAACGGCGAGGATGACCGAAAGAATCAGCATTTTTCCGATCTTTTTCGGTGGAACATTGATTTCTTCCGATGCCTGCGGAATTACGTCAAATCCGATGAAATAAAATGGCGAAAGCACTGCTACACCAAGAACAGCTTTTACATTCGATACTCCGGTTGTTCCGGCAAATATCTGACCGTCCAGATTATCAACTGTTCCGTTGAGTACAGATGCAATGATCAGCAGGATTCCTGCGCCACCTATAATTACCGTTAAGATTGTCTGTAAGATCGCAGCTGTCTTCGCTCCCATAATATTAATGACCATGATCAGAAATGCTACTACGATCGCAACGATCAGCCAGGATGCATAGATATCAAACCCTGCTACTGTATAAAGGTATCCCTTTAAGAATCCAGGACACAGATATGTAATGATCGTTGGAAATGCACATGCTTCAAAACATGTAACACCGACATATCCAAGAATGATCGCCCATGTACACACGAATGAACCAACCGGACCCATTGCCCTGTGACTGAAGACATGTTCCCCTCCACACTGTGGCATAGCCGCCGTAAGCTCTGCATAAGTAAGACCTACGAAAAATATCATAACACCACCGATTGCAAATCCAAGTGCCGCGCCAACGACACCACCTTTTTCAATCCATCCTCCGGTCGATACAACCCAGCCCCATCCGATCATTGCACCAAATGCAATCACAAGAATGTCCCAGGCACTGAATACCTTGTCAAAATCTGATTTTTTCTTATTCATATAATCAACTCCTTACTGTTTTTCTACTTGTTTTGCAAGTGTCTCAATTAATCGGGCTGTTCCATCTACTCCCAGCAGACTACTGTCAATTAAGATATCTCTGTTATGTCGGTCTCCTCGGTTACTTCCGGTTAATGCCATGTGACGCTTATGGTACCTTTTATCCGTTTCAAGAATAATCTGTTTTGCTTCTTTCTCTGAAACCTTATGACTTTCCATTACATTTTTTATCCTTACTTCATCCGGCGAATAGATAAAGACTCTTAAAATCGGCTTATGTTCTTTTAGAATATAATCTGCGGAACGACCGATAATCACACAGGATTCTCTGTCCGACAACTTGCGGATAATCGTTTTCTGTACATGAATCGCACGTTTTGTAAGATCTGCGTATTGTGAAAACTCTCCTCGTTCCTCTCCTTCTGCACCTTTTCCAACAATTGTTACGCCTTCTTCGACCTTTTCCATGATTTCTCCGGGGATTCCAACTTCATGAATAATTTCATCTACTATATTTCTGTCATAAAACTGAAATCCCAGGTCTTCTGCTATTTTCCTTCCAATCTGATTTCCCTTTGCTCCATATTCGCATCCAATTGTAATTACCAAATGTGACATTGTCTCATCCCTTCTTCCATATATCTGATACTATCCTGTAAAAGATCACATTTTGTCATTTTTCATATCTATAACATACCCAGAACCTGCCATCGACAGCTCCTTGCGAATGCATGGGAGCAAAAAAGCGAAGTGACTCACTATCCTGTAAGCCTCTTCGCTTTCTATATCCCAAAGTATGCAAGAAAAGTTGCCATTGGCAAATTCTCTATGTCTATCTATTTAATTATCTTTTACAACACTATCACTGTACCACTGTAAATCATTTATGTCAACACATTTTTCAATCAGTGATTACTTTTTCTACCGTTACTCCTCTTCCTTCTCCCTGATCTGCACTTCCCACTCATGCAGTTTTCTGGCTGCCTCCGGATTCTGTTTTTCCAGGCGCTTTTCCAGTCTTTCCCGGCTCTTCTTCAAATGTTCTACAATTTCCGGATGATGTAATAACAGCTGTTGTTCGATCTTTCGTCTTCTCTTTTCAATCAACTGAAGGATCACTTTTCTGTCTCCTCTTAAATTCTCCGGAAGTTCATCCAAATGCATTTCCATTCGTCTTAAAATCTCATCTTCATCCAAAACGCCCAGCGAATGCCAGTTTTTGAGTTTCTCTTCGAACCCTACGTCTGCAAGTCTTTCCAGATCCGGAAGTTTGTGAATCTGTTCCATGACCTGGTGTACTTTCTTCTCCATTTCTTCAACCGCATCATCTCCAAATGCCCAGGCAAATTCTTCCAGCGTATTTTCCTCTTCTGCCGGAACCATCGCCTCATGTACCGCATGAACAGCCGCCGGTATCTCTAGCTGCCAAGGCATCCAGACCAAAGGGTCCCGCGCTTTATCTGCACCGGCGGTTGTTCCCATTGACGGAATGCCGGCATCCTGTAGCGCTGCAAGAATCGTTCTTCTAACCTTTCCTTCTTCAATCAGATGCCCGATCCCAAGTTTTCTCATCTGTTCATTCACATTTTCGGAATGTTCTGTAATGTAGAACTTTATTCCTTTCCTTTCAAAATTCTCTGCCATCATCTCCAGGCGATCTGCCGCCGTAATATCAATGCTGTTGATTGCTGCCGCATCTACGATCACAACCTTAGTATCTTCCTTAATACTGTTCTCAATATCTGTCTGGAAGACTTTTATATTTGCAAAGAACAGATTCTCGCTGAAACGGTATATCACTGTATGCCGGATCGGATATGCATTGCGGTTTCTCTTCAGATCATAATAGGCTTCTTTTCCAGGAATCATTCCCCGTAATGATCTCGGTGGATTTGTCGCTCGAAGCACTACCGCCACAAAGGACAGCAAAAGTCCGATTACCACACCATAGATAGTTCCAAAAACCAGCACGCTTACACATGCCGCCACAAAGATATAAAATTCATTACGGCTCACTCTGAACAGGCGTACTGCCAGATGCAGTTCTACTACATTCATCAGTGCAGAAATTACAATGGCTGTAAGGACCGGAACCGGCAGATAGCCGATAAACCCGGTTGCGCCAAGAAGAACCAGGGCCATTGTAATTGCTGCCACAACAGACACTGCCTGTGTCTTTCCTTCATACTGCTCATTCATAGATGTTCTGGATATACTTCCGTTCACCGGACAGCACCCTACACATGCCGCCGCGATATTTCCCATCGCACAGGCAAGGATTTCCTGATTCTCATCGATCTTATATCCGTTCTTCATTGCGAAATTATTCTCTGACAAAAGTGTCTCCGCCATTACAACTGCCGCGATCATCAAACTTCTTCCCAAAGCCTGTCTCAGATCAATTCCCACAAACCGGAAATGGACCAGTTTCGGAAGTCCTTTTCCCACCGCATCAAGAAGGACCACACCATATTCATCTACATGGAATATTCTGGTTGCCGCCACTCCGGCTGCCATGATAACAATTGCCATTGGAAATTTCGGTATCATTTTTCCTGCCACACGAAGCAATATCAGCGCACCTGCACCAAGTATCACTGACAACCAGTTAATCTCTTTACCGGTCTGTGCAATATGTCTGATAAGTTCCGGAAGTTCCCCGGATCCGGCTTTCCCGCCTAATATCTTCGGGATCTGCATTAAAATGATCGTAAGCGCAATCCCACTGATAAATCCGCCCATAACCGGTGTTGATATAAAGTCCACGATTCTTCCTGCTTTCAAAAAGTAAAACAACAATAGCCATATTCCCGTAAGAAGTGCGATCACAGGCACATACTGTATTGCCTCTTTACTTCCGTTTTCTATTCCAAGCGACACAAGTGCTGCCCCAACAATCGCTGCCGGTGCCGCATCCACCCCAAAGATAAACTGCCTGGACGTTGAAAATAATGCAAAGAACAGAATCGGGAACACCGAACCATATAGTCCATATACTGCCGGAAGTCCCGCAATCTGTGCATATCCCATTGAAATAGGAATGGACACCGCAGCCATAATAATCCCCGAAAAGATATCCTTGGGAAGATATTCTTTTTTATAATCTTTCAGTGTTGAAAATAATAAATCCTTCATACATCAAACCCTTTCACCTGATTATTCTTTCTATACTTTACACGCATTTTCAAAAAGAGGCAAGGTTCTGAGAAAATTCTCAGTTCCCTGCCTCTTCTATAATATCTTCGTTTTATATCCGTTTCACCGGATGTCCGCCCTGATACTTTTTCTGGTATCTGGTATTAGCAGATCTTGCAAATCCATCCTTCCGGAGCTTCAATATGTCCCATCTGGATTCCTGTTAATGTCTCATACAGTTTCTTTGTAACAGGTCCCATCTCTTCCATTCCGCTTGGGAAGCAGATCTCTTTGCCGTGGTCAACGATCTTTCCTACAGGAGAGATAACTGCTGCTGTACCGCAAAGTCCACACTCTGCAAAATCACCAAGTTCATCTAAGTAAACTTCTCTTTCTTCTACTTCCAGTCCAAGATAATGCTCTGCAACATACATCAGAGAACGTCTTGTAATAGATGGAAGAATGGTAGATGATTTTGGTGTTACAACTTTGTTATCTTTTGTTACAAAGATGAAGTTAGCTCCACCAGTCTCTTCTACTTTCGTTCTTGTTGCTGCATCCAGATACATGTTCTCATCGTATCCTTCTTCATGTGCTGTTACGATTGCATGAAGGCTCATTGCATAGTTCAGTCCGGCTTTTACATGACCTGTTCCATGCGGTGCTGCACGGTCAAAATCAGAAACTTTAATAGTAATTGGTTTTGCTCCACCTTTGAAGTATGGTCCAACTGGTGTAGCAAATACACGGAACTGATATTCTTCTGCAGGTTTTACACCGATAACGGCACTGGAACCGAACATATATGGTCTTACATATAATGTTGCTCCTGATCCGTATGGCGGTACATAAGCTGCATTTGCTTTTACAACCTGTTTGATTGCATCTACAAATCTATCTTCCGGGAATACAGGCATTTCAAGTCTTGCTGCTGAATTTGCCATTCTTGCTGCATTCAGATCCGGGCGGAATGTTACGATATGACCATCTTCTGTGGTATACGCTTTCATTCCTTCAAAACATGTCTGTGCATACTGAAGTACGCCTGCACATTCACTGATCGTAATCTGGTCATCGGAGGTAAGTGTACCTTCATCCCATGCTCCATTTTTAAAATTGGAAACATATCTCTTGTCTGTCCTCATATAGCCAAATCCAATGTTTGACCAGTCAATATTTTTCTTCTCCATTTTGACTCCTCCGTCCTTTTAACAACTGTTTGATTTATCATCTTTTCTTATTATAATACTACTGTTTTCAAAATTCAAGAGTGCACTCTGTTTTTTTGTTATACATTTTAATTTTCGATTTATTTCGACTGTGAATCTCTATCTTTCCATCATGCTGATCGATTCGATACCAACACTTCCTCCGCGCACAACTTCGATACTTTCAAACTCTTCTTTCATCAGTTTGATAACTGCATCATTCTTGGTCCCCGTCTGAACAAATTCCATGAGAACACTGTCTTTCCCATAGTCAATCACCTTCGCCTTGAACGTCTCTGCGATCTGGAAGCATTCCACTTTATCATCTTTCGTGCATTTACGTACTTTTACATATAAGATTTCTTTCATACGTACAAAGACATCCGTAAAATCAATTACTTTGATCACTTCAACCAGACGGTTCAGCTGCTTTTTGATCTGTTCAAATGTCTCATCATCGCTGACTGTCGCGATCGTCATTCTGGATACAGTCGGATCTTCTGTCGTACCGACAGTCAGACTGTCCAGATTGTAAGATTTTCCGGAAAACAGACCGGAAATCTTTGACAGAACTCCCACCTGGTTCTCTACATATAATGAAATCCAGCGCTTTTTCATACCATTATTATTCATTATTTTATCTCCTTTCGTCTCTTATTCTTAACAATCCATGATCAGGTCTTCCAGTGTTCCACCTGGTTTTACCATCGGATACACCAGATCCTCCGGATCAATGTCGAACTCAAGGATATATGGGGTCTTTGTACTCTTCATTGCCTCTCTGAATGCAGGTTCGATATCTTCTTTCTTTGTAATATGAATTCCTTTTGCGCCATAGCTGTCAGCCAGCTTCATGAAATCCGGTGTATACGTCGGACACTCTACCTCTCCGCATTTTCCCCTGCAGGCTGCTCCGGAACGAAGACAGGTCATCGAATAACGCTTTCCATAGAACAATTTCTGCCACTGGCGTACCATACCCAGATTATTATTATTGAAGATACAACTGATGATCGGGAGTTCTTCAAGCACCGCTGTAGCGAGCTCCTGACTGTTCATCTGAAATCCTCCGTCTCCCGAAATTGAAATAACAGGCACATCTGGATTACCAATCTTCGCACCGATAGCTCCCGGCATACCATATCCCATAGTTCCAAGACCGCCGGACATCAGAAGTTTTTTCTTTTCCGTGATCTCGATAAACTGTGCCGTAAACATCTGATGCTGTCCTACATCTGTTACAATAATTGCCTCATCAAAGATACGGTTGATCGTTTCTATCACATCCTGTGGTGTCATGATTGGTTTCTTCTTCATCATCAGTGGATGTTCCTCTTTCCACTCTTTGATCGTCGCAAGCCACTTCTTCGTCTCACACTCAGATACATATTCCAGCATTTTTGATACTGCCTCTTTTGCATCTGCCACGATAGGTACATCTACCTGTACGTTTTTTGAAATTGCAGCTGTATCAATATCAATATGTACAATCTGTGCATTTGGTGCAAATGAATGAAGCTTTCCGGTAATTCTGTCATTGAATCTGGTTCCTATCGAGAATAACAGATCACACTCATTTACCGCCATATTACACGCATATGCGCCATGCATTCCAAGATTACCAATATATAAAGGATGTGTCGTTGGAATCGCTCCACGTCCCATAACAGTTGTAACTACCGGAACGTTCGTCATGTCAACCAGTTTTGTAAATTCTTCATTGGCATGTGCGATATTAACGCCTCCTCCGGCAAGGAATAATGGTTTCTTTGCTTTTGAAAGCATCTTGATCGCACGTTTTAACTGTCCTACATGAACATGTGTATTCGGTTTATATCCCCGGATATTTACCTCCTTCGGATATTCGGCATTTCCAAGTTCGCCCATCACATCTTTTGGAAGATCGACCAGTACCGGGCCCGGCCTTCCTGTTCTTGCAATATAAAAAGCTTCTTTAATAATACGTCCCAGATCTTCTCTGTTTCTTACTGTTACACCATACTTTGTGATACTTCTGGTAATTCCTACGATATCAACTTCCTGAAATGCATCATTACCGATCAGGTGTCTGGATACCTGACCTGTAAAGCATACAAGCGGTACACTGTCGTAATATGCTGTTGCAAGTCCTGTTACAAGATTCGTTGCTCCAGGTCCGCTCGTAACAAGACATACACCTACTTTTCCCGTTGATCTTGCATAAGCATCTGCTTCATGCACCAATGCCACTTCCTGCCTTGGAAGGATCACCTTTGTATAATCCTGTTTATAAAGTTCGTCACTGATGTCAATTGTACAGGCTCCCGGATAACCGAATATTGTATCCACCTGCTCTTCACTCAGTGCTTTTACCAGTAATTTATTGCCACTGATCTTCTTCATATACTACCTCCTTGAAATCTGATCATTTTCATACCGGATATAATAAAAAAACACCCCAAGCTGTCAGCTCAGGGCGAATATTACATCCGTGTTACCACCTAAATTCAGAAATTACTTTCTGCTCTCTGTTCAGTACAGGAACGTTTCCCTTATCCTGGTTTCACTTTCCGATACTGCCTCCCTGATAACGCTGGGACTGCGTTGAAGTCTACTCAGATATTCTTACACTTTATCTATATCCTTTCGGTTCACAGCTCAAAGGCTACTTCCATAAATCCTTCACGAAGACTTGCACCTTCCATCTTCTCTCTTTGCTTCGGGAATCTATGTACTCCTCCTTGTCATAGCATTCACTGAATATTTATAAAATATTATATGTGATATTCTACAATATTGTCAACTCTTTTCATTTCGTTAATTTCTTGTCATGCTTTTTTTACCATAATCCGTCAAATTTTTCATCCTTTCCACAAATTTAAATGTATTTTTCAAAAAAATTTGTGATTTTTCCCATTTTTTTCAAAAATCATATGGCAAATATTTGCAAAAAATTATACAATATATTCATAAGCAATAAGGAGGATATATTATGAAACAAAATAATATGTTAGCGATGATATTGGCCGGCGGTAGAGGCTCACGTCTTCACGAACTGACAAATAAAGTTGCAAAACCAGCTGTTTCTTATGGTGGAAAATACAGAATCATTGATTTTCCACTCAGTAACTGTGCCAACAGCGGCATCAATGTTGTAGGAGTATTAACCCAGTATGAATCCATTCTGTTAAACAGTTATGTTGCTGCAGGCAGACGCTGGGGATTAGACGCAAAAGAAAGTGGTGTTTTTGTTCTTCCACCACGTGAGAAAGCAGATGCCAATCTGGATGTATACAGAGGTACTGCTGACGCAATCTCACAGAATATCGACTTTATCGATACATACTCACCGGAATATCTTCTGGTACTTTCCGGAGATCATATCTACAAGATGAATTATGATAAGATGTTGCAGGAACATAAAGATAACGGAGCAGATGCAACAATTGCAGTTATCGAAGTTCCGATGAAAGAAGCAAGCCGTTTCGGTATCATGAATACAGATGATGAGAACCGTATCATAGAATTTGAAGAAAAACCAGAACATCCAAAGAGTAATCTTGCATCTATGGGAATCTATATCTTCAACTGGAAACTGTTACGCAAAAAACTGATTGCCGATATGAAAGATCCTGATTCCAACCATGATTTTGGAAAAGATATCATACCAACTCTTCTGAATGACGGAAAGAAATTATATGCATACAAATTCAAAGGATACTGGAAAGATGTAGGAACGATTGATTCTCTCTGGGAAGCCAACATGGATCTGCTCAGTAAGAACAACGAGCTGGATCTGAACGATCCTACCTGGAAAATTTACACAGAGGATGCTACTGCTCTTCCTCAGTATATCGGACCGGATGCTGAAATTAACCATGCATTCGTCAATCAGGGCTGCGTAATCGAAGGTGAAATTACAAATTCCGTACTTTTCACAGGTGCAAAAGTAAGAAAAGGCGCTAAGATTATCGACAGTGTACTGATGCCTGGTGTAGTAGTAGATGAAAATGCTGTCGTTACACGTGCACTGGTTGCTGATAATGTTAAAATTGGTGCAGGCGCTGTTGTCGGCGACGCAAAGAGCGAACATATCGAGCTCATTTCCAAACGTGTAAAGGGGGTAGAATAATATGGCTAAAGCATTTGGAATCGTAAACTTTGCCGGAAATCACATCAGAGTGGAAGGCATGCAGGAATATCGTCCGGTAGGTGCATTCTCTTTCCTTGGACGTTATCGTGTTATTGACTTCCCTATCTCAAATATGAGTAACAGTGGTATCGACCACATTCAGGTCTATATCCGCAGAAATCCACAGTCTTTGACTGCGCATCTTGGAACAGGACGCCACTACAATATCAACTCAAAGAGCGGTAATCTTCAGATTCTCTATTCCGGTCTCGGAATGAACATGAGTCTGTATAACAATGACATTGCTTCTTATATTGAAAACCTGGAATATATCGAACAAGAACTGGCCGAATATGTTGTTATTGCACCAAGTTACATGGTCTACACACAGGATTACAAGAAACTGTTAAATGATCATATCGAATCCGGTGCTGATATTACATTACTGTATCATTCTGTAGATACTGCAAAAGAATATTTCCTGAACTGTTACGCATTGAACCTGAACAAGCAGAAAGGAGTTCTTTCTCTGGAACAGAATCACGGAAATGCAAAGAATAAAAATATCTTCATGGATACTTATGTTATGAAGAAAGATCTGTTCATCGAACTGATCCACAAAGCAAAAAAGACTTCTTCTGTATACACTTTATTAGATATCGTGAATGCATCCTGTGATGAACTCGATATCCGCGGTGTTTCTCACAAAGGTTATTTCGCTGCAATCTCTGATTTCAAGAGTTATTATGATTCAAACCTTTCTCTGACAGATATTAAAACTGCTCAGAATCTGTTTGATCCAAACTGGCCAATCTACACAAGAACAAATGATTCCTGCCCGACACAGTATTTTGAAACAGGAAATGCTAAAAATTCTGTTGTATCAAACGGATGTCTGATTGAAGGTTCTCTGGAACATTCTGTTGTAGGACGTGGATGTATCATCAAAAAAGGTGCTGTTATTAAGAACTGCGTAGTTCTTTCTGGCGCATACATCGGTGAGAATGTACATATTGAAAATCAGGTTGTTGACAAACACGCCAAGATCACACATGTAAAAGAGCTTACATCTTCCGAGGATCGTCCTGGATATGTAAGAAGAAATGATACACTGTAGAACGTACAGCATAAAAAATGCGGGAAGATGAAATCAATCATCTTCCCACTTTTTATAATACCATAGTATGGAAACAACGTTGGCATCGGCAGGCTCTTTGGCATTTTACCGGATTACTTCCCGTGCGATTTTTTGCCAGGAAATCCTGCTGACATCACATTCTTTTGTATCTTTTTCCTCAATTGCTTCCCGTAAAGCTTCTGCAAGTCTGCTTTCAAATGCCGGTAATTCTTCCTCCAGCGGTTCATCCGTTCCTTTCATCCCCGGAGGTAACACGTACCGGATATCTGCGTCCGGGACCATATCAGCAAGCCACTCGGCAATTCCTTCCAATTTCGTCATTACTACCCTGTCACCACAGGCCAGACTCTCAATCACAGTCAACGGAAGGCCCTCATACATAGACGGAAGCACAAAAATATCACAGTCATTGTATAGCTCTGCAAGCCTTGATTGCGTTACACATCCAGCAAACACTACCGGATATCTGCATCCATCTGCCAGTTCTTTAATCTCTTCATATTCAACGAGGTTTCCGGCACCTCCGGCAAGAATAAGTTGTATTTTTTCTTTTTCATAATCCAGAAGATTCAATGCTCTCAGAAGACTTTTTACACCTTTCTTCTGTGTAATCTTCCCCGCAAAAATCATACGGATTTTTCCGTCTTTTCTGCTTGATTTTATACCTGTCTTTTTAAAGACTTCACTGTTATATCCTGTTCCTATCACAGTCATCTGTTTTTCTGATACCGGATATATTTTTTTTATTTTTTCTTTCTGCGCTTCCTGAAGTGCAAATATCCTGTCAAGTTTCGGAATCTCCTGCCTGATAAAATTTCTTTCAAATAAAATACTCTCCATCTGTCTCAGATCCGTATTATGGCAAAATCCATATACTTTTTTAGCAGGATAATGTGCTCTTATCAGCGCCGTCAGGTAATACAAATGATGGCATAAGATAATATCCGGATTTTCTTTTTCTATTACTTCATCCAGAACTTCAAGAAATGCAGCTTTAAATTGTCCGGCCATCTCTTCTGTCATATCCCGATATCTTGTACTGGTATAAGGCATCTCATCCGACATTCCTACTACCGGATACGGAAGCTTTTCTGACGAAAAATATACCGGATATACCGTTACCCCTTCCGGCATATCCACCCGATCCTCTCTTGTGACGCCCGCCACCACGGCCTGCGAAACACCCATCTTGGCCAGAGATCTCACCACCTCGGTCAAATAGACGCCGCTTCCCGTACTGCATGGCTTCTGCGCCGTGACACTAAGCACTCTCATTTTCGATCTGTTATCTCCTCTCGTAGATTGTAAACACATATTCCAGATCAAAATAAGTCTGTTCGTCACTGATCTTCGTCATCTCCCACTCCGGATCCTCATCCAGATTCGGGAAATATGTATCTGCATCATATGCATGGTCTATTTTTGTAATATATGCTTTTGTACAATACGGAAGCAGCTGGCGGTAAATACTCTCTCCACCGATCACAAATATATCTTCCGAATCATATTTTTTCAGTTCATCCACCATCTCTTCTATGGTATGTACAATGACTGTATCTTTTACTTTATAGTTCTTGTCTGTTGTAAGTACTACATTCACACGATTCTTAAGCGGCTGTCCGCCCGGAAAGCTTTCCAGTGTCTTTCTTCCCATCGCTACAACTTTCCCTTTCGTTGTCTCTCTGAAAAACTTCATATCCTGCGGAATACTCACCAGTAACTTATTTTCTTTTCCTATTGCCCAGTTTGAATCTACTGCAACGATCAAATTCATAATCTACATCTCCTCTTTACGTATGATATATTCTTATCTCTGACTGCCACCGGCTAATAATATTTCTTCTACACTGCCACCGGAATATTCTTAATCTGATCATGTGTCTGATAATCGATCAATTTTACATCATCTCTTGTAAACTGATAAAAGTCTTTGACCTCCGGATTCAGCCAGAACTTCGGTGCCGGAAGCGGCTTGCGGCTGATCAGTTCCTCTATCATCGGCACATGTCTGTCGTAAATATGTGCATCTGCGATCACATGTACGAACTCTCCGACTTCCATATCACATACCTGCGCCAGCATATAGATCAATACGGCATACTGACATACATTCCAGTTATTTGCCGCAAGGACATCATTCGATCTCTGATTCAGGATTGCATTCAATGTCAGTTTATCATGTCCCGGTTTCTTGGTTACATTAAATGTCATACTGTATGCACACGGATAGAGATTCATCTCATGCAGATCTTCATGCACATAAATATTCGTCATGATTCTTCTGCTGTATGGATTATTCTTAAGGTCATAGATTACACGGTCCACCTGATCAAACATGCCTTCTTTATACTGGTGCTTTACGCCCATCTGATATCCATAAGCCTTTCCGATCGAACCGTTTTCATCCGCCCAACTGTCCCAGATATGACTGTGAAGATCATTGATATTATTCGATTTCTGCTGCCAGATCCACAAAAGCTCATCCGTACAGCTTTTGATTGCTGTTCTTCGAAGTGTCAGTGCCGGAAATTCTTTCGACAGATCATACCTGTTCACAACTCCGAATTTCTTGATCGTATATGCCGGTGTTCCATCTTCCCATACCGGTCTTACTTTTTCGCCTCTGGTATCGGTACCGTTATCGATAATGTCACGGCACATATTGATAAATACTTTGTCTGCATAACTCATTTTTTGTTTCTCCTGTCCTTTTCCTGTTCTCTTTACGGATCACTGATATTATAAAGAACCCGGTCCAGCATCTTTTCCAATGCCGCGATTTCCTTTTTACTCATCCCGATCGTCAGCCTCCGATCTATCTTCTTCCGGTAATTGTCCATCTTTTTCTGAATATCATATGCTTTTTCCGTCGGGTAAATGTTCTTGCATCTTTTGTCCTGATTACTTGGAACTGCCAGAATGAATCCTTTTTCATCTAACCTTTTTAAGATTCCCGTTACCGTCGGATTCTTAAGACTTAACGCCTTTTCAATGTCTTTCTGATTCACAAACTCCTTACTGCTGCCAAGAAGATAATCCAGCACCGCGCACTGCGATGATGTGATCCCTATCCCCCGAAGCAGGTTATTGAATTCCTTTTCATAAATATTATTGATCTGTTTGAACATAAATCCAACGGGTAATCGTTCTTTCATCCCTTGTATTCTCCCATTTCCCTGTAATACCGTCATCAGTCCGGGTATTCATAAATACCCGGACTATTTCAATTTATTTTACCATATTCCAACATGCTATGCAATCTTATCCATCGCGCGAATCTCTTTTACAGCGAATCCAATTGCGACAATTCCCGCTGCCGCATCTGCGATCGGTCCCGCATACATCACCCCGTCAATTCCCATAAAAATCGGGAATATAAGTATCAGCGGAAGTAAAAAGATTACCTGTCTTGTAAGCGACACTACAATACCCAGCTTCGCTTTACCAATTGATGTAAAGAATCCGGATGACATTGGCTGGATTCCATTAACAAATGTCATAAACATAAAAATCCTGAAATATCTTGCCGCAAATTCATAATATTCTTTGCTTCCCGTACCAAAGATACTCACAAGCTGCGTCGGGAAAAACTGGAAACACAAGAAGAACACAATTCCAACCGTCATAGCAACGCGGAATGCTTTCCAATAAGTGCGTTTTACTCTGTCATACGATCCCGCTCCATAATTATATCCCCAGATTGGCTGACATCCCTGGGAAATCCCGATCGCAATAGCCATGAACACCATATTTACCTTTGAGATAACGCCCACACACGCCAGTGGAATATCTGTTCCATATACAGAAGCCGCACCATAATAGCGCAGTGTATTATTCATTGTAATCTGTACCACAGCCATGGCAATCTGATTGATACAGGAAGCCATTCCCAATGACAGGATCATTTTCAGGAGATGGCCTCTCGGACGGAACATCTCTTTTTTCAGCTCCATTTTACGAAATCTTCCAAAATATACAATTACCATAATTCCGGATACGATCTGTCCGATCACGGTCGCCCACGCAGCGCCTTTAATCCCCCAGTGGAATCCAAAGATAAACAGCGGATCTAACACCGTATTAATAATTGCCCCTGTCAGCATACAAGTCATAGAGTACGTAGGACTTCTGTCCGCGCGGATCAGATGATTCCCTCCGGTTGTCAAAATCAGGAACGGAATTCCAAATGCCGTAATTCCTGTATAATCCTGTGCATATGGCAGGATCTTTGCCGTCACACCGAAAAGATGCAGCAGAGGATCCAGGAACACCAGTACCACTGCTGCAATGATCACACCACAGATCACCAGCATGGAAAGCCCGGTCCCCGCAATCCTGCTTGCTTTCTCATGATCTCCCGCTCCGGAACACAGATTAAAATTCGACGCACTTCCGATTCCAAGAAGAAGTGCTGTTGCCGTACAGATAATCGACACAGGAAATGCAATATTAGTCGCTGCATTTCCCAGAAGTCCGACTCCCTGTCCGATAAAGATCTGATCTACAATATTATATAATGAGCTCACCAACATACTGATAATTGCCGGAATTGCGAATTTCGCGATCAGTTTTCCCTCGCTTTCTGTTGCCAGAGGATTCACTTTTTTCTGTTCTTTCAACTTTCTTTCACTCCTTATTTTCTCACCAATTATTCATGGATTCTTATTTGATTTTCACCATACGGCGATTATAAAAGACGGAGCTTGTTACGGCCTCCGTCCTCTGAAAATATTCTGCTATTTATTATTTAATATTCACGGATCACGGTTCCAATCTCCCGTGTCGTATCCATATCCACCAGATGAGCCAGTGCATCTTCCAGATGCTTTTCTTTTACTGCTTCTGTAACGATAACAAGCTCTGCTGCATCATTTTCTTTTGTCTTCTGAATCACTCTTGCAATACTTACTTTATGCACTCCGAATACACTTGCAATTGCAGCAAGTACACCTGGTTTATTATCCACCAGCATACGGATATAGAACTTGTTCTTTACTTCTTTAAAGTTCTTTACCGGTGTCTCACGATAACAGGTACAACTGATTCTTCCTGTACAATGGTATTGTATATCACGGATTACATCGATCACATCACCCATGATCGCACTGGCCGTCGGGAGTTCCCCTGCTCCTCTTCCGTAGAACATCGTATCACCGGCAGCATCAGAGCGGACAAATACTGCATTAAACGAATCTCTCACGGATGCAAGCGGATGTTCCTTCGGAATCATCATCGGATGAACAGCAACCTCAATTCCTTCTTCCGTATTATGTGCAACACCGAGTAATTTAATCACATCACCGAATTCTTCTGCGTATTCCACATCTTTCGCAGTAATTTTTGTAATTCCTTCTGTATATACATCATCGAATGTAACTCTGGAATGAAATGCAATCGATGCCATGATCGCTACCTTACGTCCTGCATCCAGTCCTTCAATATCGGCCGTCGGATCTGCCTCTGCATAACCAAGCTCTGTTGCCAGTGCCAGTGCATCGTCAAAATCCATCCCTTCTTCGATCATCTTGGTCAGAATAAAGTTCGTCGTACCATTGACAATACCGATAACTTCCTGAATCTCATTCGCCGCCAGACACTGCTTCAGCGGACGGATAATCGGGATTGCTCCTGCCACAGCTGCCTCAAATAAGAAATCCACTCCACTTTCTTCTGCCGCCTCCAAAAGTTCGTGTCCATGTGTCGCTACCAGATCTTTGTTCGCTGTCACGACATTCTTTCCTGCATGCAGTGCTTCCAGAATCATAGTTCTTGCAGGTTCGATACCACCCATCACTTCGATTACGATTTCTATCTCATCATCATTCATGATATCTTCCCACTTATCGGTTAAAAGAGACTGGTCTACACCCTCTCTCTTCTTATTTATGTTATGTACCAGTATCTTCTGAATTTCAAGACCTGCACCGGCTTTCAATGCCATTTCATTCTTCTGGCGTTCCACAAGTTTATACACCCCACTGCCGACCGTTCCAAGTCCCAGAAGACCTGCTTTTACTACTCTTTCCTGATTCATCTTCTCACATCCTCGTTTTTTGTTCACTCTCTTTTCGTTTTCGTATCTACAGATATTCTGCCAGCGACAGATTCTGCAACTTTATTTATACAGACTTTAGTATAGCATAGTGCTACATATAATTTCAATCCGATTCTTCCCATGCTCGGAAATTAGTACAGTTTAATCTCCTTTCTGCACAGTAACAAATCCGCACCCTCATAATTGATCAGCACAAAAAAAGACGTTACAAATAGTCAATTCAGAGCGACAGACGGGACTCGAACCCGCGACCTCCACCTTGGCAAGGTGGCGTACTACCAACTGTACTACTATCGCATAGCAACTACTTGCAACGTCTTTTCAGAGCGACAGACGGGACTCGAACCCGCGACCTCCACCTTGGCAAGGTGGCGTACTACCAACTGTACTACTATCGCACATCAAGTATGTTTTATTATTTTGTGTTCATCAGAACGATATTCAGTATAACGTATATATATGGTATTGTCAACTGCTTTTTTTAATTTTTTGAATTTTTCTTTTAATTTGAAAACTCCGACAACTTTTCCTGCATGCTTTGGCAAGTGGCAGCTCCTTACGAACGCATAGTGATAAAAAAGGTGCGGGAGCAACCTCCTCTTTGGTTTTCCCGCATCTTTTACTTTATATAGCTTTTACTTTATTCTTTGTCTTCTGCCTTTTTCTCTTCTTTTGCTATAACCGCAATTCCGAGTTCCTCCAGCTGTTTTGCATCTACATGTCCCGGTGCTTCTGTCATAAGATCAGATGCATCTTTTACTTTAGGGAATGCAATTACATCACGGATGCTGTCCTGTTTTGCCATCAGCATAACCAGACGATCCAGACCATATGCAAGTCCTGCGTGCGGCGGCACTCCATACTTGAATGCTGTCAGAAGGAATCCAAACTGCTCCTGTGCCTGCTCTTCTGTAAATCCAAGCACTTCAAACATCTTGCTCTGGATATCCTGATCAAAGATTCTGACACTTCCTCCACCAATCTCGTTACCATTCAATACGATATCGTATGCTTTTGCACGGACTCTTCCCGGATCACTGTCAATATACTGAAGATCTTCTTCCATTGGCATTGTAAATGGATGGTGCATAGCTGTATAACGGTTCTGCTCTTCGCTCCACTCAAGAAGTGGGAATTCTGTTACCCACAAGAATTTGTATTCATTCTTGTCAAGAAGTTCCATCTGACGTGCGAGTTCCAGACGAAGTGCTCCCAGTGTATCCCATACAACTTTATTCTTATCTGCAGCAAATAATAACAAGTCTCCGTTCTCTCCGCCCATCGCTTCAATCAGAGCTTTCATTTCATCATCTGTCATGAATTTGGCAAATGAGGATTTCACTGTTCCGTCTTCATGAATTGCAATATACGCAAGTCCCTTTGCACCATAATCTTTTGCAAAATCAACCAGTTTATCAATCTTCTTACGAGCCATTCCGCCCTGTCCTTTGGCGTTGATACCACGAACTGTTCCACCATTTTCGATCGCATTTTTGAACACTACAAATTCACAGTCTTTTACAACATCTGTTACGTTTGTCAGTTCCATACCAAAACGGATATCCGGCTTATCTGAACCAAAGCGGTCCATTGCTTCCTGCCATGTCATTCTCTGGATTGGAAGAGATACTTCCACGCCCAGTACTTCTTTGAATAATTTGGCAAGCAGTCTTTCATTTACTTCGATTACATCATCGACATCCACGAAAGATAACTCCATATCGATCTGTGTGAATTCCGGTTGACGGTCTGCACGTAAATCTTCGTCACGGAAGCATTTTGCGATCTGGAAATATCTGTCATATCCTGAACACATCAATAACTGTTTGAATAACTGTGGTGACTGTGGCAGCGCATAGAACTGTCCCTGTTGGATACGGCTAGGTACGAGGTAATCTCTTGCTCCTTCCGGTGTACTTTTGATCAGAACCGGTGTCTCAATCTCAAGAAATCCTTCTTCCGCAAGGAACTGACGTGTCAGAGTTGCAACCTTGCTTCTCATCATCAGATTGCGCTGCAGATCCGGTCTTCTAAGATCCAGGTATCTGTATTTCAGACGTACTTCTTCTTTTGTTTTAGAATTCTCTTCGATGTGGAACGGCGGTGTCTCTGATTCAGAAAGAATACGAAGTTCTTCCGGAATCACCTCTATCTCTCCTGTTGCAAGATGATCATTCACTGCACCGGAACGTTTTGCTACTGTTCCTACGATTGCTACTACATATTCTGCACGAAGCTTAGCTGCCTTTTCGATCAGTGCCGCTTCGCATTTTCCTTCTTCGAATACCACCTGGATAATACCTGAACGGTCTCTGACATCTACGAATACCAGACCGCCCTTATTACGGTTCTTCTGTACCCATCCCATAATGGTAACTTTCTCTCCTACATTGGCTGCAGATAATTCTGCACATCTGTGGGTTCTTTTTAACCCTTTCATTGATTCTGCCATGTTTCTTTATCTCCTTTTCCGACGTCCTTACGCCGTAATTTATTGTTTCCTATATATCTTATAAATTTTCCACGGAATCTGCATAACAGTCCACGATTTCTGTATAACCGTCTTCAGTAAGCTGTTCTTTCTGGAACTTTTTATTCTTCTTCATGTTGACGATCAGGACATGTTTTCCTGCCTGACGGTCTGCCTTTGCAAGTGACATAACCTTTAAAAGCCCTTCTTTTGTCATCTTCTTCTCTAACAGATATGCTTTCTTCTCTTTTACAGTCGGAACTTCATATCCATTTTCCAGAAGCAGCATGACGATTCGTTCGAATCCGATTGAGAATCCACATGCAGGTGTATCCTGCCCGGTGAATTTACCGATCATCTTATCATAACGGCCGCCTCCGGCTACAGATCCGCCGAAATCATCCATCGTCACTTCAAAGATCGTTCCTGTATAGTAAGACTGTCCTCTTACAAGTGTCGGATCGAATTTGATATTGAATTCGCATTCTTTTGCGGTCTCAACACTGGAAATGATCATTTCCATACTGTCTGCTGTCTCTTCACTTAAGCAGTCGCCCAGTTTTTCTTTCAGGAAACGGATACCTGTTACATCTGGTGCTACATCCTTAAATAACTGAAGATAAGTCTCTACATTTTCCTTTACATATCCCATCTCTTCTAATTCTTTTGCAACACCTTCTGCACCGATCTTGTCCATCTTATCCAGAATGATGAAGACTTCATCATAATCATCCTCACGGAAACCACTGTAAGCAGCCATTGCTTTCAGGATATTACGGTCATTGATACATACCGTAAAGTTCTGGAAGCTTAATTTGCCAAGCATAGCTGTCGTTGCAAGGATCAGTTCGATCTCTGCGAGATTTCCCGGCTCTCCTAAGATATCAATATCACACTGCATGAACTGTCTGAAACGTCCTTTCTGCGGACGGTCTGCTCTCCATACATTACCAATCTGCAATGCCTTAAAAGGTGCCGGCAACTCATTCGAATGGTTTGCATAATATCTGGCAAGCGGTACGGTAAGATCATAACGCAGTCCTCCGTCTACCAGATCGTTTTCTTCTTTTGCTGTATCGATCTTCAGTTTTTCTCCTCTTTTTAAGATCTTGAAGATCAGTTTCTCGTTGTCTCCGCCCTGTTTGCTGCACAGGTTCTCGATATGTTCCACACATGGTGTCTCGATGGAACAGAATCCGTATGTCTTATACGTCTCTTTGATCAGTCCGATCAGGTAATCACGGATCTCCATCTCACGTGGGAGCATGTCTTTCATACCGGTAACCGGTTTCTTCTTTAATGCCATAACCATTCTCCTTTGCGTTCTATCATTTCGTCGATCCTGTCGATGTAGGCATCTACCGCCTTGACATTCTCCTGACGGATCAGACGCGTCATTTTCTTCTTTTTACTGCCCGGCATAGGAATCGGATCCCTCAATACAATCTTTGTCGATGCTCCGGCTCCTGCGGCAATAATAGATTGTTTTTCTTCCATAATAAGTATATTGTATATTCCGGCTTTGTCAACCTTTGCATACCCAACATTTTCAAAATTCCCCGCAATATTCTTCTGTCTGTACAGATAATACGGGAAAAGATCCATCTCTTTTGCTGCCTTTGCAGCCCTCTCGATCATGCCGGAAAGGATCTCATGCGTCTCTTTCGCATCCCGGTTCAAATCCTCCATCTCCATTCTGGCTGCTCTTTTGATCGCCAGTGAATGCACTGTCAGACTGTCCGGATGCATCTGTGCAATCTGTGCCAGTGTATCTTCCATGTCAGAAATATCTTCTCCCGGAAGTCCTGCGATGATATCCATATTGATATTATCGAATCCAGTCTTTCTGGCCAGTGCATAGGCTTCTTTTATCTCTTCTACGGTATGTTTTCTTCCAATCACATCCAGCGTCTTCTGCTGCATACTCTGTGGATTAATGGAAATTCTTGTAATGTCATGATTCTTTATGACTTTCAACTTCTCTTCTGTAATGCTGTCCGGTCTTCCGGCTTCCACTGTATATTCCAGCAGGTATTCTCTCGAAAACTTCTCATCGATCCAGCTCATCAGCCGTTCCAGCTGCTCTGCCGTCAGCGTTGTCGGCGTACCTCCGCCGATGTAGATCGTATTTAATTTTTTGTTTTTCGAGCGTTCTGCGATAAATTCCAGCTCTTTGCAAAGTGCATCCACATATGCATCCACTTTTTCTTTCCAGCGATCCAGTGGTCCGGAACTGAAAGAACAGTAAGAACAGACCGATGGACAGAACGGGATTCCAACATACAGGCTATATCCGTTCTCGTAATCCAGTTCTTTTAAAATTTTCTGTTCTCTTTCGGCAATCTCCCATGCAAGAGCTGCTTTTTCTCCTCTCACTCTCGCACTTTCCCATGCCCAGTTAATATAATCTTCTTTTTCCCATCCGGCTTCCAGTTTCTGCATAGCAAGCTTGGTCGGGCGCACTCCCGTAAGCACTCCCCACGCAAGCGGCTCTCCTGTAATCCTTTCCAGCTGATCATACAGGCTCAGATCAATCTGCCGTTTTCTTTCTTTTTTCTGGCTCTCCTTCTCTGAATCTTCCTGTATCTTCCCTGTGCTTTCATCCCGACCTGCTGTGTCAGTAATTTCCACGGTGTTCTCAAATCCCACGGAAATTTCACGGTCATCCGGCAAATGTACCATTACATAATTAGAGGCTTTTTCATCCGTCTTACAGGATACTTCCTGTGACGGATAAAAAGCCTTTAATATATGATACGCATTATAAGTATAAGACTCGCTTTTACATATAATCTGAATCATTCTATTTCTCCATTCCGTTTTCTTTCACTGTCTTTTCTTATCGTTCATTATACAAATGGATTATGACGCTTTTCATAACCAATCGTCGTCTCTTCCATATGCCCCGGATATACATGCGTCTCTTCCGGTAATATCAAAAGCTTTTCTTTTACAGAACGGACCAGTGCTGATGCACTTCCACCTGGGAAGTCCGAACGTCCGACGGATGTACGGAACAATGTATCACCGCTAAAAAGAACATCTTCCTGTTCCATATAATAGCAGCATCCGCCCGGTGTATGCCCCGGTGTATGGATCACACGGAACTGAAAGCCTGCAATTTGAAGCTGCTGTCCGTCTCTGACCGGAACCGCATCCGCGAACTGATATCCTCCGCGCATATAACCAGAAGACAGATTGCTTTCACCGTCCATCATCATCGGTAGATCTGCTTCTTCCACATATACTGGAACTTTTATATCTTCCATCACATCGGAAAGTCCCATAATATGGTCAAAATGTGCATGTGTCAGAAGTATAGCCTTCAGCTTCAGTCCCTGCTCTTTCACGGCATTCTTTAATTTTGCCGGATATGCTCCCGGGTCAACCATGACCGTATCCTTTGTCTCTTCATTGATCACCAGATAACAATTGGTACCGATCATTCCCACTACGTATTTTTCTATCTTCATACTTTTAGCCTGTTGCCCTTTCTATATCTATGATTCCGGAAAGCTGCTGCAGCTTCTTCACGATGCGCTCCAATTCTTCACGGCCGTGAACGATGAATCCCATCTCGATCGTTGCCGTTCCCTTCTTACTGGTACGGACATTCATAGATTTGACATCTACGTTTCCCTCAGTGAAGATTCGGGATATCTCCATCAGAAGTCCCTGCTGGTCATTCGCATACATCTTGATCTCTGCAAGATACTGACCGCCGGATTTTTCCGTCACTTCGGTCTCCCACTCTGCAGGAATCAGTCTTGCACGTTCCGATTCGGACAGGTGGATCATATTAATACAGTCCGTTCGGTGAATGGAAAGTCCTCTTCCACGTGTAACAAATCCGACGATCTCATCTCCCGGTACCGGGTTACAGCATCTGGAGAAACGGACTGCCATATCATCAATTCCCTTGACAACAATGCCACTCTTTGACTTGGCAATGTGTACTTTATTCTTCGCTGCTTCTGCAACTCTCTCCAGAACAACCTCATCGGTAATTGCCTGTCTGTGATCTTTTCCATATTCTTCAGCAAGACGATTCACGACCTGGCCTTCTTTTAAGCCGCCATGTCCGATTGCCGCCAATACAGAATCCCAGTCTTTGAATCCGTATTTTTTCTGAACAATCTCCTGATATTTCGGCTGGATGATATTTGCAACATTGATACTTTTCGCTCTGCAGTACGTCGCAATCATATCCTTACCGCGGATGATATTGCTTTCCTTGAACTCTTTCTTGAACCACTGGTTGATCTTATTCTTTGCCTGGGTACTCTTTACAATATTCAGCCAGTCACGGCTTGGTCCCTTGGAATTCTGGGATGTCAGGATCTCGATTCTGTCGCCATTCTGGATCTTATAATCAATGTTAACAAGTTTTCCGTTGACTCTGGCTCCTACCATCTTGTTACCGACCGCACTGTGGATCGCATAAGCAAAATCGATCGGAGTTGAACCATTCGGCAGGTTCTTTACATCTCCCTGCGGAGTAAAGCAATAGACATCCTCTGCAAACAGATCCAAATCTCCTTTGATCAGGTTCAGGAATTCTCTGTTATCCGACATGTCTCTCTGCCACTCCAGGATCTGACGCAGCCAGCTTAACTTCTCTTCCTCCTGTGCCTCCACACTCTTCTTACCGTCATTGGATTCTTTATACTTCCAGTGTGCAGCGATACCATATTCAGCTGTCTTATGCATCTCTTCTGTACGGATCTGGATCTCGAACGGCTGTCCGACCGAACTCATCAGTGTCGTATGCAGTGACTGGTACATATTCGGCTTCGGCATAGCAATATAGTCTTTAAAACGTCCCGGAATCGGCGTATACATCTCATGGATCACACCCAGTGCCGCATAACAGTCTTTTACAGATTCTACTATGATACGCACAGCAAACAGATCATAGATCTGGTCAACCGTCTTATCCTGATTCACCATCTTCTTATAGATACTGAAGAAATGTTTAACACGTCCGTTGACCTCTGCTTTGATATTCGCATTCTTCATATGTGTCGATACTTCTTCTACGATCTGCTCTACGAATTCTTCCCTCTCTGTCTTTCTTGCATTGATCTGGTTCACCAGGTCATAGAACACCTCCGGCTGGGAATACTTAAGTGCCAGGTCATCCAGTTCCGTCTTGATCTTAGATATACCAAGACGCTGTGCGATCGGCGCATAGATGTCCATCGTCTCTTTCGCTTTTTCTTTCTGCTTTGCCGGCGTCATGAACTGCAAGGTACGCATATTATGCAGACGGTCTGCCAGTTTGATAATGATCACACGGATATCCTTCGCCATGGCAAGGAACATCTTACGCAGGTTTTCTGCCTGTACCTCCAGTTTATCCGATGAATAAGAGAGTCTTCCCAGTTTGGTAACTCCATCTACCAGAAGTGCTACCTCATCTCCAAATTCCCTCCGGATATCTTCTTCCGTAAACTTTGTATCTTCTACCACATCATGCAGCATACCTGCCGCAATCGTCTCTTTATCCATCTCCAGATCAGCCAGAATGATCGCTACCCACAAAGGATGGATGATATATGGTTCTCCGGATTTCCTGCGCTGATCTCCATGCGCCTTTACCGCCAGCTTATAAGCCTTTTCAATCATGGAAACATCTGTGGACGGATGATACTTTCGGATACGGGCAATTAACATGTCATATAACCGGTTCGGGTCCTCATAATCTTCCTGAGATTTTACCGCATGCCCGTCTACAACTGCAAGCCCTTTCGTGTGATCTTCTGTCAGTGCTTCCGGTGCGATCCGGTTGTCCAGTGATTCATAGGTTGTCTTATCAGACATATTAACGCCTCCTTCCCTTGATTTCTCTCTTTTTATTTTCCAGGATATGTGATCACAGCGTCCACATCATATCCTTCTAATCTTTCTCTTCCTTTTAACCCGGCAAGTTCCATCAGAAATACTGCTTTTACCACTTCTCCGCCGAGGCTTTCGATCATCTTCACCATAGCCTCGTTGGTTCCGCCTGTAGCAATCAGGTCATCAATAATAACCACTTTCTGCCCCGGCTTGATTGCATCTTTGTGCATCTCGATCGTGGCTGTGCCATACTCCAGTTCATATTCAACAGAAACCGTCTCGCATGGGAGTTTTCCTTTTTTTCTGATTGGGATAAATGGCTTGTGCAGATTATATGCGATCGGTACACCAAAGATAAATCCTCTTGATTCCGGTCCTACAACCACATCAAAATCCACGTCTTTTAATTTTTCCTGCATCAGGTCTATCGCCAGATGTAATCCATCTGCATCCTGAAGGATGCTTGTTACGTCTCTGAATATAATTCCCGATTCCGGAAAATCCGGAATACTTCTTACATACTCTTCTATCGGTTTCATGATACTCTCTCCATTTCTGTCTAAAATACAACTTTAAGTATACCATTACTCGTTCTGATTTTCAATCTATGGTTTTCACACTGCAACGAGAGAAACCAGCTTAACGGTAATGTGTGATCACAATCTGCGGTGTTCTCTTTCCCATATATTCATTGATATCGGGATAATAAGTCACCGCAATTTTTATATGACCGCCTCTGCCTTGTAAAAGAGCATCCACCTCCATGCGCCCGTAGGTCTCTTCCATATTCTTTAAGAATCCTTCCACATTCTGGAACAGCATGGCTTCTATGACACTTCCGTTTGCATCCTGTGCCTTTATCTTCAGTACATTTCTGTTCTTTCCAAGTATTCTCGCTCCCAGAAGCGTCACTCCGCGTGCGGCAAATATCGGCTTTGTATTCCCTTTTCCGAATGGTTCCAGAAGTTCCAGCTCTTTCACCAGTTCTTCCGTCACACAAAGAAACGGCATCTCCATATCAATCGTGACTTTTTCTTTCATTTCTTCTTCCGTCAGGGTGCAGTTCTCATTCAGTCTTCTCCGGAATTCTGCGATATTCTCTTTTTCCAGAGAAAGTCCTGCTGCCAGCCGGTGTCCGCCAAACTTCGTCAGGATATCTTTGCATTTATTCAGTTCCTCATACATATGATATCCGTCGATCGACCGTCCGGATCCTTTCGCACCATCCTCTGCATCCGTCAGTACGAATACCGGTTTGTAATAGCATTCCCTTATTCTTCCCGCAACAATCCCCGCAAGGCTTTCATGACAATCCGGCAGATAGATGACCAGTACCCTGTCGTCGGATAAATCTGTCGTCTCCACCTGTTCTTTCGCAAGCTTTACTGCTTCTTCGGTCATATCCTTTCTGCTGTCATTTAATGCTTTTAAATCACCCGCAAGAATATCCGCTTCTTTCTGTGTACGCACCCGCAGAAGTTTCAGTGCCCGCTTTGCTGTATCCAGCCTCCCGCTTGCGTTGATACAGGGGCCCAGAACAAACCCTATATGATAAGAATTCAGACTTTCTTTATCAATTCCTGTACATTCTATCAGTGCTTTCAGTCCCGGATTCTTCGTTCGCTTAAGCATCTGCAGTCCTTCTTTGACAAAGATCCGGTTCTCATCCTCCAGATCCATCACGTCACCGACCGTTGCGATTGCAACATTTTCAATCAGATCATCCAGATCAGTGGAATCTTTCCCCATGCTTTCCCACAACGCCTCCATCAGTTTATATGCAACCGCCGCGCCACAGAGTCCCTTGAACGGATATACACAGTCCTTCTGCTTCGGATCGATCACTGCATCCGCTGGTGGAAGTCTGTATATCTTTTCTCCGTCTATTTCATCGAACGGGATCTCATGATGATCCGTTACGATGATCGTCATGCCCAGTTCTTTGCCATATGCAATCTCATTTGCTGCTGCGATTCCATTATCACAGGTAATGATCGTATCGATTCCGGCATCGTAAGCCCGGTCGATCAGATGCCGATTCAGACCATATCCATCACCTATGCGGTCCGGAATATCACTGTCCACATATGCCCCGAGACGTTCCAGCCCCTCCAGCAAAATATACGTCGCATTCACACCATCAATATCATAATCTCCGATCACCCGGATTTTCTTCTCCTCTGCAATCTTTTCTTTCAAAATGTCAATCGCCTTATCCGCATCTTTCATCAGCATCCCGTCATACAGATCACTGATCGTTCCATTCAGATAACGTTCGATTGCCTCTTCTCCGATCACATCCCTGTTGCGGATCAGGCATGCCAGTCTCGGACTAATCTGATATTTCTTTCCTATCGCTTCAAAATCTGCACCTTTGCGCAGCAGAACCCATCGTTCCATTTATCTTTATCCCCTTTGTATCTGTCCGTCAGAATATTATATTTCTATTTTAAAAAAAGCAGTTATGCCCTGTCAATAGGCATAACTGCTTCCCGGATCATTTTATGATCTATTTTTTCTTTTTCTTTGGCTGTGCTTTTTTGCCGACTTTCGTCTTCATTACATACCACAGTGCTCCTGTAACACATACAGAAGAATATCCACCGCAGACGATACCTACCATCAGAGGTGCTGCAAACTCACGAATAGAACTTACACCCATAATAAACAGTACCGCAACCATGATAAATGTTGTCAGTGAAGTATAAATACTTCTTGTCAGTGTCTGTGTAATACACTTATTTACAAGTTCTGACAGATCTGTATTTCTCTTCATAAGCGGAAGTTCCTCACGGATACGGTCAAAGATTACGATCGTCGCGTTGATCGAATAACCTACAATCGTCAGCATACAAGCAATAAATGTACCTCCGACTGAGATTCTGGATACTGCATAGAATGCCAGTACAACCAGTACATCATGTAATAATGCCAGCACCGCACTTGTAGCAAAACGTACATCTTTGAAACGGAACCAGATATAAAGCAACATGAAAATTGTTGCCACGATCACTGCGATCACTGCATCCTGACGCATCTCATTACTGATCGTTGAACTGATATTTTCCGCTGTGATATCAGATTCTTTTACACCAAAATTATCTTCCAGTGCCTTATTTACCTTCTCACGTTCAGACAGACTTAAAGTTACTGTCTTGATGACTACCTGTTTTGTTCCGGATACTTTCTGTGTCTGGATATTATGATCTCCTGTCACTTTTTCTACAGCAGGAACGATCTCTTTATCAATCTCATCGATTGAATAATCTTTGTCAAACTTCACATTCATAGATGTTCCGCCCTTGAAATCCAGACTGTAAGCCAATGCCCCGTTACCCTGGGCAGAATGTACTCCCATAACCACGAATCCTGCAAGGATCATTGCAATAGAAATACTGAAGAACACCTTCTTCTTGCCAAGGAAGTTGATTGGCTTTCTTTCTTTCATCTTATGGTAATACAGACTCTCTTTTCGGATTCCGATTCCATAGAACGCAAACACGATCATACGTGTAATCACCAGTGCTGTAAACATTGATACCACAATACCGATTGCCAGAGTCTGCGCAAATCCTTTGACTGTTCCGGAACCTTTAAACCACAGAACCGCAGCCGCGATCAGTGTTGTCACATTACCGTCAACAATTGCTGACATAGCTTTCTGGAATCCTGATTTTAAGGATACTTTTACACTTCTTCCTCTTGCCATCTCTTCACGTACACGGGCAAAGATGATAACATTCGCATCTACTGCCATACCAATACTTAAAATGATACCGGCAATACCCGGAAGGGTCAGCGTTACATCAAACGCATTCAATATTACAAGTACGATCTCTGTATAGATGACCAGCGCAAGGCTTGATGCCAGTCCCGGAAGTCTGTATACAAAAATCATGAACAGGAATACAAGGATCAGACCAATAATACCGGCTTTTAAACTTGTATTCAATGCCTGTTCTCCAAGCTGTGCTCCTACTACATTGGAACGCAGCTCTTCAAGCTGAAGTTTCAGTCCACCGATACGGATCGTAGATGCCAGATTATCTGCTTCTTCATAAGTGAAGTCGCCTGTAATATAGGCCTGTCCACCTGTGATCTCAGACCGTACGACCGGACTTGAGATTGTCTCACCATCATAGATGATCGCAATCTGTTTTCCGATATTTTCTTTCGTTGCCGTTGCAAATTTGCTGGTACCTGATTTGGTCAGATTCAACTCTACAGAATATTCTTTATTCCCCATGTCATCCTGACCGGTTTTCGCAGACGCACTCTTAACATCTGTTCCCGTAAGAACTGTTTCTCCATCCGCTGTCTGGAATGAAAGGGAACCTGGTTTTCCAAGTTCATCCAGAATCTTATTGGCATCTGTAACACCAGGGATCTCAATGTTAATACGGTCATTTCCTTCCTGGTATACACTTGCTTCTGTACTGTACTGTTCTACACGCTTTTGCAGTTTGTAGATCGTATCGCTCATCTCTTCTTTGGTCGGATTCTTATCTTTTACCTGATAGGTAATACTTACACCACCGGCAAGATCCAGACCAAGTTTGATGTTTTTCATCGCACCGGACTTAGATTTGCCAATTCCTGTAATCACAGTAAATCCAAGTCCGACGATGAGAATTACAGCCAGAAGCAAACTCAGTATGCTTTTTGACTTCTTCATCGTTCTCCTACACATCCTCTCGAAATATTATTCTTCATCTGCAAGTGCTGCCTTCATCATGATCGCACACTCTACACGTTTCCTTTGCATCTCACAGCCGATCTCATAAGTATCATGGATCGTACCATGGAAATTATAAGAGTTTGCCATGCATCCGCCGCTGCAGTAGAATTTTGCAAAGCAGTTTCTGCATTTATCTTTGGAATACACATTGCAGCTTCTGAAATCGTCAGCAATCTCCGGCTTCACGATTCCATCATCCACATTACCCATCAGGAAATCATCCTGTCCGACAAACTGATGGCATGGATAGAGGTCTCCCCATGGTGTAACAGCCAGATACTCTGTTCCGGATCCACAACCGGATAAACGTTTTGCCACACATGGTCCACCATTTAAATCTATCATAAAATGGAAGAAATTAAAGCCTTTTCCTTCTTTCTCGCGTTCGATCATCATCTTGGCGAGTTTATCATATTCCTCCATAATCTTAGGAATATCTTCCTCCCTGATCGCATACGGATCACTTTCATCTCCAACAACCGGTTCAATCGACATCTGTTTGAATCCGAGGTCTGCAAAATGCATGATATCATTGGAGAAATCCAGATTATTTCTTGTAAATGTACCACGAATGTAATATTTTTCCTGATTTCTGCTTTCTGCAAGTTTCTGGAACTTCGGAACGATCAGATCATAACTTCCTTTTCCATTTCTAAACGGACGCATCTGATCATTGATCTCTTTACGTCCATCCAGGCTCAACACTACATTGTCCATTTCTTTATTTACAAATTCCTGAATTTCATCATTTAACAGCACTCCGTTCGTTGTGATCGTAAAACGGAAATGCTTATTATGTATCTTCTCCTGCTCTCTTCCGTAAGCTACCAGATCTTTTACCACCTGCCAGTTCATCAGAGGCTCCCCGCCGAAGAAATCTACTTCCAGATTACGGCGGTTACCAGAATTCTTGATCAGGAAGTCCAGCGCTTTCTTACCGACTTCATAGCTCATAAGTGCTCGTCTTCCATGATATTCCCCTTCTTCTGCAAAACAGTATTTGCAGGCAAGGTTACAGTCGTGTGCAATATGCAGGCACAGTGCCTTTACAACTGTCTTTCTCTTCTTTACTTCTTCGATCATGCATTCATATGTATCTTTTACAAATAACTGACCGCCTTCTGTCAGTTCGATCACGTCTGATAATGCATCTTCAATGTCGGATGTTTCATATTTGTTTCCAAGTGTCTGTAAAAGCTTTTCTTTTACATCCGCTTCTTTTAACGATCCGGCAGTTGGTTCTGTTTCTGACTTGTTCACTTCCGCGATCACGTCATAACAGACATCATCTACTACATGTACAGATCCGCTGTACACGTCCATAACGATATTATATCCATTATTACGGTACTGATGAATCATATCCTTTGGTACCCCTTTCTCATTTTTCTTATTTCATATCGGGAATTTCCCGTTATCTTTCTACCCGTCAAAAACCATATGTTGTCAAATAATCAAAAAACAATTCCGCAGACAACTAAAAAAGGTCCACCGGACCTTTTCGTCACATGCATGGCAACAAGAAACAGCGGACCCTAAAGACCGCTGTCCCAAGTATCCCATATCTTTTTAAATTATTTGCTCTGTTCGCAAGTCTGGTTTCCTACTGTGCAGGATGTCTTACATGCTGACTGGCATGATGTCTGGCATTCGCCGCATCCGCTTTTTTTCAGATTGCTGTTCATAGGTTTATTCAATGATTTTACATGTTTCATGTTCGTATCCCTCCTTACTATTGCTTAACTTACGTTATTATAACATTTTGACATAGGTTTCGCAATCTTTTTCTTAGGATATCATTCCGCCTGCCATACCACCCCCCGCACACAGCGCAAATGTCATCAGAATCTCTGTTTCACTTCCGTGAAATGTACGATAGATTCCCCATGTAATCAGTAACAGAAATGCGAAGTACAGAATTCCAAGTACAATTCCCCACAAGAAACGTCTGATCTTTGCAAGTTTACCCGCCACAAGTCCACCGGCAAATGTAGAGAGCAGATAGACCGCTGTGATCCCTGCTGTCACAGCTTCTTCCGTAAGTTCGAATTTATACAGCGCCATTGCCAGTATCATCAAAAGAATTCCGGTCACTACATATGCTGCCAGAAGAGATTTCAGTATCCACATGATCCACACTTCATTTTGTCCCTTTTTTCCCATGCTTTCCCTCCTCATCTATCACAGATTATGAAGGAAGCATCTGATTTATGCGCTTATTTTTGTTTACAATCGTCCTATTGTTCCATCTGTTTGCCCAGAACCTTTGCCGTATATTCCGCAAGACAAAGCTCTGTATCTTTGAACCTGTCCGTACGTTCCTGATTCAGCAGAAAAACCGCACCGATCACATCACCTGCACACAGAATCGGACTGATCACCTCCTGTTTATAAGGTTCTGATACACTCACGATCGGTACATATCTTTTTTCCCCGGCTTTGGCATTCCGTGTTTTTCGTTCTTTCAGAAATTCTCCAAGCTCTCCCGTAATATCTTCATCCTGAATCTCTTTCTTTCCATTTCCCGCTGCTGCCACTACCTGATCCATATCACAGATCCCCACCAGGCATTCCAGAACCTGCGACAGACTTTCCGCATACTGCTTTGCAAATGCAGACAGTTCCCCGATCGGTGAATATTTCTTCAGAATAATCTCACCTTCTCTGTCTGTAAATATCTCCAGCGGATCGCCTTCCCTGATCCTCAGTGTCCTTCTGATCTCTTTTGGCACGACCACACGCCCCAGATCATCGATTCTTCTTACGATTCCTGTTGCCTTCATAGCATTTATCTTCCTCCTGATTTTTCTGTTTTTTCCATATTTTCTAACATATGGCTAGTATGCTGAAAACAGCAAGGAATTATTCATGCAGATATTAGACTGGATATTTTTTCAATAGTTTTGTATAATAGTTGGAAGAAAATATTAGGAGGAATGAATCATGAGTAAAATTGATGAAGTACGTGCTGATATGGTCAAAGCCATGAAAGCCAAAGACAAAGACACAAAGGAAACTTTATCCATGCTGCTTGCAGCTCTTAAGAATAAAGCAATCGACAAACGCGAAGACCTGACACCGGAAGAAGAGACTCAGGTAATCTTAAAAGAGATCAAGCAGACAAAAGAGACCCTGGATATGACTCCTGCAGATCGTACAGAGATCATCGAAGAATGCAACAAGCGTCTGGCTGTTCTGGAACAGTATGCTCCTAAGATGATGGATGAAGCAGAGATCAAAGAAGTCGTTGCTTCTGTTCTTGCAGAGATGGGACTGGATGCTCCTACCGCAAAGGATAAAGGCAAGATCATGAAGAACCTGATGCCTAAAGTAAAGGGAAAAGCTGACGGCAAGCTCGTCAACGAGATCGTATCTACTTTCATGAAATAAAATCTTCAAGAGCTGCCGCTGGCAGCTCTTCTTGTATACTATGGTATCTACAGAACCGCCACCTGCTGCTTCTTCCGAACGCATAGTGATCACAAAATAATGGGCAGCACCCGATGGATGCTGCCCATTATTTTAATCCTCTTAGTTACCAGAAGTACTGCCTGTTCCGGTTGTACTTGTGTCTTTGGCTTTCACACTCAGTTTTGTAAAGCTAATCTTATTCCAGCTACCTTTATGGACTGTAATCTTTTCTTCTTTTTTCCATTTCTTTAATACTTTTTTATAGTATTTATCCTGTTTGTCTGTGATCATGGACTGTTTCTTAGTCTCTGTAGCCGTTTTATCATTGAGGCTTGTAACTTTTGCCACATAGCATGCAGTGTCACCTTCGATCACATCCGTCGTCTCGCCTTCTCCTAATTTGTCTGCTGCTTTTACGACTTCCTTAGACGGACTTACTGAATCCGAATCAAACGTGGCATCTTTGGCTTCTGTTCCCTGTTCCGTTGCATACGCAGCAAAATCTTCTGCTGTCTTTGCACCTTTGGCAAATGCCTCTGCCGTCTCTTTGTTTTTTTTCTTTTCCGCTTCGGATACTGTAGTATCTGATGAGCTTGAAGAATCAGATGTTATACTATAATCAAATTCTACATACTGCATATGCTTCTGTGTCGCTTCTTCATCCGTTACTTTCACATTCGCATCTGCTACAATTGCCGCACGCATTTTCTGTTCGATCGCCATCAGTGTCATGACACGTTTTACATTTTCCTTAGAACCGGACACCTTGTCTTTTTTCTTCTGTGAATTGGCTTTGTCAAATTCTTTTGCCGCATCATTGATTGCTTTTTTATCGGCCTTTGTAAGCTTCACATCATAATCTTTCATATGTTCTTCCAGAAGAGCCATATTCTTCAGATCATCCAGAAGTGTCTCCTTGATAGACTCTTCATATGTCTTGCCGTCTGATGCATTTCTGCTCCACATATCATCACCGCCGAGATAGCTTGCAAAGTACGTTTCGTACTGAGCCTGTGTATATCTTGCATAGAAATTTGCAACACCTGCCGTAATCTCTTCATCCCCTGCTTTTACGACTACTGCATCGTCCTTCCGTGATCCACATCCGATAAGTGATGCTGCCATAATTCCTGCCAGTGCTAATATTAATGCTCTTTTTTTCATTTATCCTAACCTGCCTTTATTTGCTTAATGGGTCAATTATACCGCTTTTTTCTTCGCCTATCAATCTTTTCAACCCATTTAACACATTTTTTGTACTTTCCAATGCGTCTGTCTGCTTCTCTTTCAGATTCCTTCTCTTCTTCTCATAGATAAAGCATGGCTGCACCCCATCCGCTTTGAACGTCAGCTCGCCACGAAAATCTTCAATCAGCTTCGGAATCCGCTCCGGATGTACTTTTGCTTTTTCATACATGGTAAATGTGTAAACCTCGCCTTTCTGCTCGACCGCCGTTACATACAACTGATGTGCCTGTGCCTTCAGAGCCGCTACTTCCAGAAGCTTTTCTACTTTCTTCGGAATATCTCCGAAACGGTCGATCAGTTCTTCTGTCATATCTTCCATCTCTTCTCTGTTCTCGATTGCAGCGATCCGTTTATAAACATCCAGTTTCTGATATTCATTCGGAATATACGAAGCCGGAATAAATGCATCCACATTCAGATCCATCGTCGTTGTAAATGTCTCCTCTTCTTCCATCTCGCCTTTCAGCTGCTTCACCGCCTCGTTCAGCATCTTACAGTAAAGGTCATATCCGACTGCTTCCATATGTCCATGCTGTTCTGCTCCTAGAAGATTGCCTGCTCCGCGGATCTCAAGATCCCGCATTGCGATCTTGAATCCCGAACCAAGATCCGTAAACTCGCGGATGGCCGCCAGTCTCTTTTCAGCCACTTCTTTTAACATCTTGTCTCTCCGGTATAGAAGGAATGCATATGCCATACGGTTAGAGCGTCCGACACGCCCACGCAGCTGATAAAGCTGTGAAAGGCCGAGACGATCCGCATCGTGGATGATCATCGTATTCGCATTGGAAATATCCAGTCCGGTCTCTATGATCGTTGTAGATACCAGTACATCAATCTCACCATTAATGAAATCATACATAATCCGTTCCAGTTCGTGTTCCCGCATCTGTCCGTGTGCATAGGCAACCGTCAGATCCGGCACCAGTTTCTGCACATGTCCTGCCACTTCATCAATATCTTCCACGCGGTTGTAGACATAATATACCTGTCCCTGTCTTGCGCATTCCCGTTCAATTGCCTCACGTACCATCTCATCGTTATATTCCATGACATACGTCTGGATCGGCATACGGTCGTTCGGCGCTTCTTCCAGCACACTCATGTCACGGATTCCGATCAGGCTCATATGAAGGGTTCTCGGGATCGGAGTTGCCGTAAGCGTCAGTACATCTACATTTTCCTTTAATTTCTTGATCTTCTCTTTGTGCTGTACTCCAAATCTCTGCTCTTCATCAATGATCAGAAGCCCGAGATCCTTGAATTTCATATCTTCACTTAACACTCGGTGTGTTCCGATGATAATATCTACCAGCCCCTTTTTCGCATCCTCGACTGTCTTCTTCTGCTGCGCCGGCGTGCGGAATCTGCACATCAGATCGATCCGCACCGGAAAGTCTTTCATACGCTGCACGAACGTCCGGTAATGCTGCTGTGCAAGGATTGTTGTCGGAACCAGATAGACCACCTGTTTACTCTCTTGTACTGCTTTGAATGCCGCACGGATCGCAACTTCTGTTTTTCCGAATCCGACATCGCCACAGACCAGACGGTCCATGATCTTGTGGCTTTCCATATCTTTTTTCACAGCCTCGATCGCCATCATCTGGTCTTCTGTCTCTTCAAACGGGAACATCTCTTCAAATTCCCGCTGCCAGACAGTATCTTCTCCATAGACATAACCATCCTGTTCCTGTCTCGCCGCATACAGCTTCACCAGATCCCTTGCAATCTCTTTTACCGCACCGCGCACCTTTGTCTTGGTCCGGTTCCATTCCTGCGTTCCCAACTTGTTCAGTTTCGGTTTCTTGGCATCGGCACTTGCATATTTCTGGATCAGATCCAGCTGCGTTGCCGGGATATAAAGATTTCCGCCCTGTGCATACGAAATCTTCATATAATCCTTCGAAATCTTGTCTACGACGATCTTCTCGATCCCCTGATAGACCCCGACACCATGATTCTCATGGACCACATAGTCTCCCGGTTTCAGTTCCGAAAAGCTCTGGATCTTACGGCCTTCATATGTCTTTCTCTTTTTCTTCTTTTTCCGTTTGCCGAAAATGTCCGACTCTGCGATCACAGTGAATTTGAGCATCGGATATTCATAACCTTCTGCGATATATCCGTATGCCGTCATGATCTCTCCCGGCTTCACTTCCCGGTCCAGATCTTCACTGTAATAACTGCTCAGATTATAATCTCTTAAATCTTCCGCCAGACGCTTCGCACGGGTCCTGGAACCTGACAACAGAATTACCCTGTATCCATTTCTTTTTAACCGTTTCAGATCCTGTGTCAGCATTTCAAAACTGTTATTATACGGATTCACACTTTTCGCCTGGATCTCATAAGACTCTCTCACTTCCAGTCCTTTGCATTTCATCCCCAGTGCATAGAATCCGATACTACTGTAACAATTGATCTTTTTCAGGATCTCAGTGACCGGAAAGATTTTTGCTTCTTCCTCTTCCAAATCATATCCGCTTTCCAGACGTTTCTTCTGTGCTTCCATGAATTCATCTTCAATATTCTGTCCACGCTCCACAAGACGTACCGGTTCATCCAGAAAAAGGATCGTATCCTCCGGTGGAAAATAATCCAGAAACGAGACACCCTTCTCACCATTCTGTGGGAATTCTACCGCCGGATAGATTACAATATCCATCAGATTTTCGATCGACCGCTGGCTCTCCACATCAAACGTACGGATGGAATCCACCTCATCTCCCCAGAGTTCGATACGCACCGGAAGTTCTTCCGTCAGCGGATAGATATCCAGGATTCCTCCACGTACCGCAAACTGTCCAGGTCCTTCCACCTGCACTTCCCGGTCATAACCTATAACCGAAAGCTTCTCTGCCATCTCATCCAATTTGAGAACGCTGTCATTTTGTACCTTAAGTACTTTTTCCGCAATACTTTCCTTCGGTGCCAGATGATCCATGAAGCCGTCCAGGCTTGTCACAACCGTTACCGGTTCACCCGAAAGCACTGCCTGGATTCCTTCCATTCTCTGCTTTACCAGTTCTTTACTTCGGATATCTGCCTGATAGAAGAGAAAATCTTTCGCCGGATACAGATACGTATTACTGTCCAGGAAACGGTATTCTTCATAGATTTGTTTTGCTTTTGTCTCACTGGAACAGGCGATGACTTTATATTTACAGCCATCGCCAAGTGCATACATCATATGAGATTTCTGGGAATTCACACATCCGCACACACGGATCATTCCCACATCTTTTTTCTTATTCTTGCAGAGTTCTTCAAACTCTGCCAGTTCTTTTAACGGCCCGATTAAGCCCTGCATCTTTTATGCCTCCTTAGGCTTTACTTTCCTGTTATACTGATTCATGGCAGCCTCGATCTCTCCATTTAAGATCATTCCCACCGCATGGTCTGCGCGGTCATAACCTTCTTCCATCAATTCACGGTCTTCTTTTGAAAAATGTCCCAGCACATAATCCGCCAGGTCATATTTCTTCGGCTTCTCACCTACCCCGATCTTGATTCTCGGAAATACATCCGTTCCCAGATTGGCAATGATATTCTTGATTCCGTTATGCCCTCCGGCACTTCCTTTTTTACGGATCCTTAGCTGTCCCACATCCAAACTGATATCATCATAGATCACCAGAAGTTCATGTTCTTCATCGATCTTATAATAATTGACCAGTTCTCTTAAGCTTTCCCCGCTGAGATTCATGTAAGTCTGCGGTTTTACCAGAAGCACTTTCTGACCCTCAATGATTCCCTTTCCGACCAGCGCTCTTCCTTTTCTTCCATCTACAGAAATATTATATCTGTCCGCCAGCATATCTATGACATCAAATCCTACATTGTGTCTGGTTCCTTCATACTGAAGTGTAGGATTCCCAAGTCCTGCAATAATAAACATAATTCTTCACCTTCCATTTCTTTTACCATTCTACAAGAACCTTTCCCATTTGTCACGGAAAAATTAAATGAATAATTCTTCCACTTTTTTCATACATTATAGAAAATAAAACAATCTTTGAAATAAAATACCAGGAGGTCTCGCTATGAGTTCCAAAACCAAAATTGTTGTACTTCACATGAAGGAAATCATCTATACCGTTATTTTTGCAGTATTAGCCATTGTTCTGATCCTGCTTTTGATATTCATGTTCCGTCCCGGACACCATTCCGGATCCAATGATAAGAAGATCTACACTCCCGGAATCTACACTTCCGATATTACGTTGAATAATACTGCTTTAGAAGTTGAGGTCACAGTGGATGAAACGCATATCAATTCAATCCGTTTTACGAATCTGAATGATTCCATCACAACCATGTACCCTTTTATCGAACCGGCGATTGAAGATATTGCCGAACAGGTCTATAAAAAACAGTCTCTTGAGAATATACAGTATTCTTCCGATACTCCTTATACTTCCCAGTTGATTGTTCAGGCCATTGAAAACGCACTAAAAAAAGCCGAAACTACAAAGTAGTCGCGGCTTTTTCTTTTGCTCTCTTTTGTTCTTGTTCTGATCTTAACCCTCAACGATAAGATAACGTCCATCTGGAAGTGCAAATACTTCCGATGCCTCTTCGATCTCTTCATCAGACATTCCGCTGATATCCATTCCCTCCTGATCCAGGAATTCTTTAACTTCTTCAATGCTGTCTACGATAGAAGCCATACAATCCTCCAGAAAAGCCTCAGCCTCTTCTAAAGTCTCAGCAACTGGTTCGTCAAACAGCTGTCCCTGGTTCAGGATAAAGGTCTTCAGACATTCTTCATCATATTCGTACATACATCTCAACCTCCCTTATCGTAATATTACACAAACTGCAACAGTTCTTCCGGTCTTTCGATCAGATGATCTGCTCCCGCAGTTTCTAACGTTTTCCTGTCCCGGAATCCCCACAGCACACCTATTGTCTTAAGGCCTGCATTCTTTCCGGTTGCCGCATCGACTTCCGAATCTCCGATATACAGACATTCTTCTTTCGATACCTGCATCTGCTCCATCAGATACCAGACTCCGTCCGGTTCTGGTTTTCTGCGGATGCCGTCTTTTTGTCCCTGTGCATAGTCAAAAATGTTATCTCCAAAGATTTCTTTTACAACCTTTACCGTCTGACGGTCCGGCTTATTCGAAAGGACTGCCAGATGGATTCCTCTGTCTTTCAATGCTTTTAACATCTCCGGAATCCCCTCGTAAAGTGTTACATGATATGTACAATTCTGATCAAATATACGTCCGTAAATTTTCATTCCTTCTTCAATTCTTGAAGCCTTAGGATCCCCCGACACTTTCAGAGATTCTTCGATCAGAACTCTTGCTCCGTTTCCGACAAACATTCTGCACTGATCCTTTGTGATCTGGGAGAGCCCCATCTCCTTCAGTGTCAGATTCACAGAATATGTCATAGATTCCAATGTATTTGTTAATGTTCCATCTAGGTCAAATATACAAGCTTTCATTATACAAATCCCTCCTGCAAATATCATAGTATGAGACTGTCAAAAATGCAATACTAAAAAAATCTATCAGACTTTTTTGTCATATACATGACACACAAAGCGATACGCCAGCCCTTAGATAAGGTACTGGCGCATTGTTTTCAACGCATTCTTTTCAAGTCTGCTCACCTGAGCCTGTGATATCTGTATTTCATCTGCAACCTCCATCTGTGTTTTTCCCTGAAAAAACCGAAGCTTTATAATATACCGTTCCCTCTCTCCCAGATGTTTCATTGCTTCTTCCAATGATAAATCTTCTATCCACTTTTCTTCTTTATTCGTCTGATCACTTAACTGATCCATTACATAGAGTGCATCTCCTCCATCATTGTACACCGGTTCCTGAAGGCTCATAGGTACCTGGATTGCATCCAGTGCAAATACAATATCTTCTTTGGATATTCCGATCTCCTCAGCGATTTCCTGTACTGTAGGCTCTTTCTGATTCTTCTTCATATAGTTTTCCTTAGCATAAATTGCCTTGTATGCAGTGTCTCTGAGTGACCGGCTGACTCTTATGGAATTATTATCTCTCATGTACCTTCTGATTTCTCCGATAATCATAGGTACTGCATAAGTGGAAAATTTTACCTCTAATTCTGTATTAAAATTATTGATTGCTTTAATAAGGCCAATACAGCCAATCTGGAACAGATCATCCGGATTCTCTCCACTTGCACCGAACCTCCTTATTACACTTAAGACAAGTCTTAGATTACCTTTGATATATTCTTCTTTCGCTTCCTGATCTCCCGCTTTAATACGCACAAACAAAGCTTCCTTCTCCTTTTCATTCAGGATCGGAAGCTTTGCTGTATTCACACCACATATTTCTACTTTTCCCTGTGCCATTGCGAACCTCCTGTCAGAATCTTCTCTATCAGTTTCTAGTAAAATGATTCTCCATATCGCACAGGCTTATGCGGATTCTTATGAAATTAAAAAAACTTTTACTCCTTGACATCCGGTCTGACGTCGGTTATCTGTCCCATTTGTCTGCCAGATTTTGGATCTGTGTTTCAAATTTTGCCATATCTTTATTGGCAATTCCTTCGTTCTTATATACTACATTTAACAGACGTTTGGCTGCTGCCACCAGACGGTTAAATGCAGATGCACTTTTAATCTTATTCGGCTTTTCTTCTGCCTTCTTCGGAATCTTCTGACCAATGGTAATGATCTCATTTGTCGCAAGATCTACGGAACCTCCGGAATACGGTGCAAATGCCGGGCAGCCAAATTGCTCTTCTACAAGCGCAGCAAAATGATCCGTCACTGTATCCTCACCATGTACAACCATCACACGGTCCGGTACCTTTTCAAATCCTGCGAGCCAATCTAACAGTCCATTCATATCTGCATGTCCGCTGATTCCCCTTAACACTTCTATCTTTGCGTTGACCGTGATGTTCTCACCAAATAATTTCACACTCTGTGCACCTTCGATCAGCTTTCTTCCAAGCGTTCCCACTGCCTGATATCCAACAAAACAGATGGTACATTCCGGCCGCCACAGATTATGTTTCAAGTGATGCCTGATACGTCCGGCCTCACACATACCGGATGCAGACAGGATTACTTTAGGTTTCGTATCAAAATTAATCTGTCTGGATTCATCACTGGTAATCGTTGTCTTGAGTCCCTGGAACAACAGTGGGTTAATTCCCTGATTGACAAGCGCCATTGCGTCTTCATCAAAGCATCCTTTGACATTTTTATTAAACACATTGGTCGCTTCAATTGCCAGCGGACTGTCTACATACACTTCAAATCCCGGGAATTCCGGAAGCAGATTCTTTTCTTTTATCTCTCTGATAAAATACAGGATTTCCTGCGTACGTCCTACCGCAAACGATGGGATTACTACATTGCCTCCTTTTTGGAATGTTTCCCGTAAAATTCTTGTAAATTCGCCGACATAATCCGGAATATCCTCTCCATGTGTCCGGTCTCCATATGTAGATTCAATCACTACATAATCTGCTTCTTTTACCAGCTGCGGATCTTTGATGATCGGTTGATTCTTGTTACCCACATCTCCGGAAAATACGATCTTTTTAGAAACTTCTCCTTCTGTTACCCACACTTCAATACTTGCGGATCCCAGAAGATGCCCTACATCATTAAATCTGACTTCTATTCCGTCACACAATGTAATCTTCTGACCGTAATCCACAGGTGCCAGAAGCTTGGTCGCCGCATCTGCATCTGCAACCGTATAAATCGGTTCGTATTCCGGTTCCCCACTTCGTCTTGCCTTCCGGTTTCTCCATTCCGCCTCAAATTCCTGAATATGGGCACTGTCACGCAACATGATATCGCACAAATCTGCCGTTGCAAATGTTGTAATGATCTCTCCGGAAAATCCCTTTTTAACCAATAACGGAATATTTCCCGAATGATCGATATGTGCATGTGTCAGAAGAATGTAATCTACCTCTCCCGGTGTAACAGGAAGTTCCTGATTCTCATAAAGATCCGGTCCTTGTTCCATTCCACAGTCAATCAGAATATTCTTTCCACACGCTTCAAGAAGATGGCAGCTTCCAGTCACTTCATGGGCTGCTCCAAAAAAGCTAAGTCTCATATGACCAACCCCTTTTTTCTTTTTATTGTATCATATTTTCATGAATACTTCACCATCTCCCGACGCAATCTTTGCATAATCTTTTTCTCCAGTCTGGATATATAGGACTGGGAAATCCCCAGCATATCCGCTACTTCTTTCTGAGTCTTTTCTTCTCCATCCTCCGTTCCAAGTCCAAATCTCATTCTTATGATCATCTGCTCTCTTCCAGACAGACGTCCAATAGCTCTGATGAGCACCTTCTTTTCTGCTTCATTCTCTAAATCCTTATAAATCGCATCTTCTTCCGTCCCCAGGATATCTGATAACAACAGCTCATTACCATCCCAGTCTACATTCAGCGGTTCATCTATCGATACTTCCATTCTCGTTTTATTATTTCTCCGCAAATACATTAATATCTCATTTTCAATACATCTGGATGCATAGGTTGCAAGTTTGATATTTTTATCAGGATTAAATGTATTAATTGCTTTTATAAGACCAATCGTTCCTATGGATATCAGATCCTCTACCCCCACTCCTGTATTGTCAAATTTCTTTGCTATATATACCACCAGGCGCAAATTATGTTCAATCAGTATTTTCCTTGCATTTTCATCTTTTTCTGTCCCAAGGTCTTTGATTGCTTTCTTTTCTGCCGCCGCCTCTAAAGGTGCAGGCAGAATATCCGATCCGCCTATGTAATGAATGTCTTTTCTGTCCACAAAAAAGAGTGTCTTCAAATCCGGAATTACTTTCAATTTAAACTGATGTGGAACTGCTACTTTTATCACCATTTTTCTTTCCTCCTGCCAATATATCTGGATTTATGATCATCTGATAATTTTCTGACCCTAATTCTTCTTCACATACCGCCACTAATGGATATTCTACATTTATCCTGTATCCATCCCGTATGATCTGTATCTTATCCATGCGAAATGCAGGCATAACTCCCTCTTTTTTCCCAATGGAATGATATGGAATATATCTGAATCGTTCCGGTTGCTTTCCTTCTGTCAATCTCTTTACAGATGCCTGATCCATAACACTGACCGGATCTTTACTCACTGTATCCTTCAATGTATTTCCTGTATCTATAAGGGCTCTCAGTCTGCAATTTCGTTCTCCGAAAAACACCACCACTTCACAGTAACGATTTCCTTTCTCCGAAAACAATAAAATGATCTTCCAGATTCCCAACACCACATAATAACTGATGACTGCCAATGCAAAGAATACACTTCCCTGCCGCAGATACTGTCCCGCAAACTGTAATACTCCCCCTAAAAGAAAAGACTCTATATATAAAATTACCCATCCTCTGAACAATTCCCGGCCCCATTTTAATCCCAGACCGGTTCTTAGCATCAATACATTAATGACGCCATGAAATACTATAAATTTCGCCCAAGTTGTCTTACACGGCCATATCACAACAACACAGGTCACTACTGCTCCCAGTACGCCTCCCGCTATTATGCGGCCATATCTCACCGGACATGCCAATGCCTTCTTTAGTAAAGCCAAAAGAATTGTATCCATCGTAAAGTTCATCAAAAAGAACACATCTACATATAATTCATAGTACACATCAGGCCTTCTTTCTCTTTCCGTGCACAGAAATAGATTTGTTGTTTCAAACAAGTATCATTATATAGATTTTATAGAAAGGATTTTGTCATATGATGTATGATATGCCGGTTTTCGTTCGACTGCTTTCGTAAACAAAAGAGCATTTAAGAAAGAAAAGAAGAAAAAAAGAAAGAACTGTGCACATTTCAAATTCATGTGCATCAGTTCTTCTGTCTTTTTTAAGTAATATAACTCTTTATGTGATTGTTATTTTTTAAAGAAATCCGGAATTTTGATTGACTGCTCTTTCACTTTACTTGTCGGTGTTCTTGGTGTATCCAATGTAGGAGTTGTTCCACCAATCGGTCTTCTTGCAGTTGTTCCACCATTTTCTCTCTGTGTTGTTGTTCCAAAATCAAGTCTTGGTGAAACCGGACGTTCAGCCTGCTGTGTACGTACAGTCTGCTGCTGCGTATACATCGTATTATTCTGACGTGTCGGTCTTTCATATGCGGATGCATGTCCCTGCTGACCATGTGGCATAGCCGAAGATCTGCCCTGATTCTCCAGTCTTGATTTTAACTTTGAAGCACTTCCTCCAACATTGTGAAGTCCTGTAGCAATTACAGTGATTGTTGCTTCATCTGCTCTGGAATCATCGTACATAGCACCAAAGATGATATTTGCATCTTCTCCTGCAAGTTCCTGTACATATTCTGCCGCATCAGCTGCATCCATAAGTGTGATATCTCCGGATACATTGATGATAACATGTGATGCTCCTGCAATCGTTGTCTCCAGAAGAGGACTGGCAACCGCCTGTTTCACAGCCTCCAGAGCCTTATCATCACCGCGTCCCTGACCGATACCGATATGGGCAATACCTTTATCTGTCATAACAGTCTGTACATCTGCGAAGTCAAGGTTGATCAGTGAAGGTACATTGATCAGGTCTGTGATTCCCTGAATACCCTGCTGTAATACTTCGTCAGCTTTCTTTAAAGCTTCCGGCATTGTTGTGCGTCTGTCAACAATCTCCAGCAGTTTATCATTTGGAATTACGATCAGCGTATCCACACTTTCTTTTAATTTTTCAATTCCCGCAAGGGCATTGTTCATACGTGTCTTAGACTCAAAACGGAACGGTTTTGTTACAACACCTACGGTTAATGCTCCCTGTTCTTTTGCAATACGTGCAATCACTGGTGTAGCACCTGTTCCGGTACCACCGCCCATACCGCATGTTACGAATACCATGTCGGCACCTTTCAGTGCTGCTGATATTTCTTCTGCACTTTCTTCTGCTGCTTTCTCACCGATCTCCGGTCTTGCACCGGCTCCCAGACCTTTGGTAATCTTATCACCGATCTGCATCAGTGTCGGAGCTTTACACAGCTGAAGTGCCTGTTTATCTGTATTGACCGCTATAAATTCAACACCGGCAATCTGCTCATCAATCATTCGGTTTACCGCGTTATTACCGCCTCCACCTACTCCAACAACAATAATCTTTGCCGCTGCTTCTGATTCGTTTGTTTTAATTTCTAGCAAGGGTTTCTCCTCCTTTGTTATCCTTATTATATATTATACATCCCATTGATAGAGCAAGTGAGATGAACTCAGTTTGCTATATATAGTATATAATATAGACTTTCGTATAAAATATCAATAGAATTTCTCTAATTTTCTTAATTTTCTTGTGAAATATCTTCCATTTCAAATGTAATCGTAGTGTTATTCTCAGAATACGACTCCAAATGCAAAATTCCCGTTTTATCTCCCAGCTTTTTTAAGATTGGTCTGATCTGAGCGATCTGTTCTGCGGATACCTGATTTCCAAGGCATGCTCTTACGTTTCCAAAATCCATATAGATCTGCTGATCCTTTACATATATCTTTTCCGGGTATATTCCATACCTCTGGCTTTCCCCACAGGCTTCTACTATTTCGGAAAATTTCGTCTGATTTGTCGTTTTAATCTGGCTGTACAGTTTATTTTTCTTTATTTTTAATCCACTGACAACCGGTATCTTGCTGTCTTTCACTTCAGTTTCATTTACTACAAGCTTAGTTTGATCAAAATAACTGTATTTTTTTCCCGATTTCACACAGCCTACCCTTGTCTTTTCTTTTACGGTAATTTTTAGTGTCCATGGATTTTTCATACTGACTTTCAATGTATCCAGGCACTTCGGCTTCTTTCCTTGGCCCAACGAATACTTTGCCAATACATACAGGGAATTCTTCGACAGTTTATCATTCTGTACACATTCAACTATTTCCTGACTGTCACAGTATTCATTACCGCTTACTTCCACTTCCTGAATATAGAATAGCAAAACAGTTCCAAGGATTATAATGGCAGCCGCCAATATCAAAACAATCAAGGCATATGCATGATGTTTTTTCTTTTTATCTTTTCTTTTCTTTTTTGTACCTTCTCTTTTCTGATTCTGGTTTCCCATATATCATTCATACTTCCTTTCATTCTTGTGTCTCATCCACATGTATATTATTTTACCAAAGATGACACATTCAGCACAAGCCCCATTTCAAAAAGCAGGAACATAACCGAAGTTCCTCCATAACTGATAAACGGAAGTGTTATTCCTGTATTCGGGATCGTATTCGTCACCACCGCAATGTTCAGGATTACCTGTATCATCATATGTGCCATTGCCCCGGATGCAATCAATGCACCCTCCAGATCCGGTGCATGTGAAGCTATCACAAAAAAACGCCAGATTAAGATTAAAAATAATAATAATACAAAAGATGCGCCTACCAGACCTAATTCCTCACATATGATAGAAAAAATCATATCATTCTGGGCTTCCGGCACAAATCCCAATTTCTGAATACTGCTTCCAAATCCTTTTCCAAACAATCCTCCCGAACCAATTGCATACAGACCTTGCAATGTCTGATAACCCTTTTCATAATTTTCCGGATGCCGCCATATCTGCAGACGTTCCAGACGATAACTTTCCATTGCAAGAAATATTCCCATAAATGCACAGCCAAGAAATATCATCCATGCAAACTGACCATATTTTGGGCTTGCAACAAATACCAATACTACGGCTATTCCAAGAATAATGATTGCTGTACTTAGATTACTTGCCCCTACCAGTCCTACAACCGGCAGAACACTTATAACTATTTTACAGACCGTTGTAAATTTCCCCATGCTTTTTACATTTCGCATAATCACGTACGTCAAAAACAATATAACCGCAACTTTTGCAAATTCCGACGGTTGAAAAGAAAACGGACCCAAAGATAACCATCTTTTGGATCCGTTATATTCATCACCAATCAGAAGAACCGCAATACCCAGCAGAACAGATACCAGATACCCCGGTACTGACCATTTTTTCCAGACATGATAATCCACTCTGGCGATGATCCACATACCTGCTATTCCAAGAAGCGTTGCAAATATCTGTTTTTTCAGATAGTAAAACGAATCCTGAAATTTGAGTTCCCCATTATATGCACTTGTGCTGTAAAGAATCACAAGCCCTGTTACAATAATAATCCCCAGTACGATGACCAAAGCATAATCATACGCTCTTTGTTTCGATCGTTCCAAGCCATCCTCTCCTTATAAGGAATTTACAATTTCTTTGAACTTCTCTCCACGTACTTCATAACTCGGGAACATATCCCAGCTTGCACATGCAGGTGAAAGCAGAACTGCTTCTCCTGACTCTGCAATTTTTGCTGCAGTAAGAACTGCTTCCTCAAATGAATCTACAAACATATAGTCTTTAAATCCACATTTTTCTGCATCTGCTGCTATCTTCTCTTTTGTATCCCCAAGAAGGATCAGTTTTTTTACTTTACCGTCAAAACTGTTAATCCATTCTGTATACTCAGATCCTTTATCATATCCTCCACCGATCAATACTGTCGGGCGCTTCATTGCCTGAATTCCCTTGATCGCCGCATCCGGATTTGTTCCCTTTGAATCATTGTAATATGTAACACCTTTTTTCTCTGTTACATATTCAATACGATGCTCTACTCCTTTAAATGCCTTGACGCTTTCACGTATCACATCTACCGGCACTCCATAAACTGCTGCCATTGCACATGCTGCCATAACATTCTCATGATTATGCGTTCCCAGGATCTGCAATTCATCCACATGACAGATTGTTTCTTTTACTCCGCCATAATTGTAAATAATATTGCCTTCCTCGAGATAGATTCCCTCTTCTAGTTTACGCTGACTGCTGAAATATAGAACATTTGCTTTGATTTCTTCTCCAAATTCTCTTGTAAGCCTGTCCTCATAATTTAAAATGCAATAATCATCTTCTGTCTGATTCTTTGCAATATTTTTCTTTGCATTGACATATGCTTCCATCGTATGATGGCGATTCAGATGATCCGGTGTGAAATTCAGGATTGCACTTACTCTCGGTCTGAAATCCACAATGCTCTCCAGCTGGAAACTGCTCATCTCGGCAACTGTGATTGTATTGTCTGTCATCTTCTCAACTGCTGTTGTATATGGTGTTCCAATATTTCCCACAACGAAGACATCTTCCTGATAGTTCTTCATAATCTCTCCCAGAAGTGTCGTTGTGGTTGTTTTACCATTTGTACCGGTAATTGCAAGGACATCACCTTTACCGAACTGATATGCAAGCTCGACTTCTCCAATTACCGTAATTCCCTGCTCACGCATTTTTTCAATCACAGGAAGATCCGTCGGCACACCCGGACTTAATACTGTCATATCAAGCTTTTCCAGAACTTCTTCCGGAAAATCTCCGATCACGATCTTGGCACTGCTGTCTTCTCCAAGTTGTTTTTTTATCTTTTCCTCTGTCAGTTTCTGGTTTCCATCGTACATTATTACTTCTGCACCATGTCTTTCAAGAATCTGTCCTGCTCCGATTCCACTGATTCCAAGACCAAACACAAGTACTTTCTTACCTTTTACTTCCATGATATCCTCCTACATAGCCATCAGAGCGATCAGACATAAGATTGCTGTAATAATAGAAAATACTGCAACAACTCTCGTCTCTGACCATCCGCACAGCTCAAAATGATGATGTATCGGCGCCATTTTGAATATTCTCTTACCGCCGGTCTTTTTAAAATATGTTACCTGGATCATAACCGATAATACTTCTATCAGATAGATAAATCCAACAATGATAATAAAGATTGGCATCTGAAGCATGTATGCCGCTGAAGCAACAAATCCTCCAAGTGCCAGCGAACCTGTATCTCCCATAAATACACTGGCTGGATATACATTAAACAGCAGGAACCCAAGAAGTGCTCCTACAACCGCACAGGTAATTGGCTCAATTCCACTTTTGGTACCGATCGCAACCACCGTGAAAAATGTTGCTACAAGTACGGTAACACTTGATGCCAGACCATCCAGACCATCTGTAAAGTTTACACCGTTAACAGTTCCAATTACAACAAAGAACATCAATGGAATCGCAACCCATCCGATATCCAGATATTTTCCACCTGTAAATGGAATCAGCATCGTAAGCGAAACTCCTGCAAATTTAACCATATAAAATGCAAAGATCGCAGTCACTACGATTTGAAGAGCCATCTTCTGCTTTGGATATAAGCCGTCAGAACGTTTCATCACAACTTTCAGATAATCATCCAGGAATCCGATCAGTCCAAAACCAAGTGTCAGAAACAGAATCGGAATAATCTTTGGATAACGACCAATATAAATAACTGAAGTAATCACAACAGCCAGCAGGATCATTACTCCTCCCATTGTCGGAGTTCCCGTCTTCTTAAGATGAGACTGTACACCGTCCTCTCTCTCCGTCTGGTCCATCTTCAGTCTTCTAAGTACTGGTATTACAAGAGGACCAAGAATCACACTTAATACAAATGAAATCAATACTGGAATAAACACTTTATAATCCATAATCCACCTCTTTAATTCTTTTGTTATTCAGTTAATCTCTAACTTTACCTAGTATACTGCATTTCCTACTGTTTTTCAATGCCAAGATACGGCAATATATTTTCAAAAATTTTTCCGATCACCGGTGCCGCAATGGTTCCTCCGTAATAGACTCCCTGTGGATTATATATTACACACATTCCAAGGATCTGCGGATCATCTGCCGGTGCAAATCCTACAAAAGATGATATATATTTGTTGGCACTTCTCGGAAGTGTCTGGGAAGTTGCCGTCTTTCCCCCGATCCTGTATCCTTCTACATATGCATTCTTTCCGGACCCTTCTGCCACTACACTCTCCAGAAGTTCCCGCATTGTCTGTGATGTTTTTTCAGACACAATATGCTTTTTTGCATTATATCGAAATGTTTTCACTTTTTTTCCTTCCGCACTCAATACTTCCATTCCAAAATGCGGAGTCACCCTTCTTCCTCCATTAACCAGTGCACTCACCGTCGTTGCAAGCTGGATCGGTGTAATCTGAAATGACTGTCCGAAACTGATCGTCGCAAGTTCAACCTGCCCTACATTTTCTTTTTTATGCATAATCGTTCCTGCTTCTCCCGGTATATCTACCCCGGTCAGGTCCATCAGCCCAAACTGTCTGAAATAATCAAAAAAACGATCCACTCCTATCCTTAATCCTACTTCAATAAATACCGGATTACATGAATTTTGTATCCCCTGTACAAAATTTTCCGCCCCATGTCCCCCAACTTTATGGCAGCGGATCCGCCTGTCTTCCACAACTTTATACCCCGGACAGCTAAACTGATCTGTAAGATGCACTGCTCCTTCTTCCAGTCCTGCCGATGCCGTAATAATTTTAAATGTACTTCCCGGTTCATAGGTATCATTAATACAGCCATTTCTCCACATCTGGTTTAATGCATCCTGTCTCTGTTCATCCGTCAGGTTTTCACCTGTCTCTTCATTATTCAGCATAAACGGCTGATTCAGATCAAATTCCGGAACGTTCACCATTGCATAGATTTCTCCGTTCTGTGGATTCATAAGTATAATTCCCACTTTGTCAGCCTGCTTCTCCGTTCTCACTTTTTCAGCCATCTGTAGTGCATACTTCTGCATCGTATAATCCAGGCTGATCCTCAACGTATTTCCTGCTTCCGGTTCCAGTCTGTCCTCTGCCACACCATCCAGTTCAATCCCTCTGGCATCCGTTGTTGTCAGAATCTTTCCGTTTATCCCCTTCAGATACTTTTCATATTTTACTTCCAGTCCTACAATTCCCTGATTATCCCCTCCTGTAAATCCCAGCACCTTAGATGCCAGCTCGTTATACGGATAATAACGTTTAAAGTCCTCGTCTACCTTCACACCGGCCAGGCCAAGATTTCTGATTTTGTCTCCTGTTCTTTTATCTACATTTGACTGGATCCTTTCTATCGATGAAATCTTTTCTACTTTTTTTCTAACCTGGTCTGCATCCATTTCCAGAAACTCTGACAATTTTTCGATTACTTTTTCAGGATTTTCAATCTGGCTGTGGATCACAGAAATCGTACATACCGTCCGATTGGTTGCAAGTACGGTTCCATTTCTGTCAATGATCTCACCTCTTGCTGCCTTAATATCCCGTTCCCTTTCATGCAGATCTTCTGCTTTCTGCTGATAGTACTCTGCATCAAATACCATCAGATATACCAGTCTTCCGATCAGATACAGAATCAGGATAAACGCCGCCAGAAAAACAACCAGAATTTTCTTTTTATGAAACGTTTTATTTTTCATAACAAAAATCCCCATAAAAATTTTCATAATAATATATGAAAACTTTTATGGGGTTATGAACATATAACTTACTGTTGTGCTGTCTGAGTCGTCTGTGTATCTGTATTGGAAGCACTATCCGTTTTCTTCTCTATACCAAGATACGGGAAAATATCAGTCATGATCTGTGACGCAAGCTGTGTTGCATACCCACTGTTAGCCTGAACAGCCGAATTCGGCTCGTCAATAACTACATACACCATAACCTGCGGATTCTCCTGTGGTGCATATCCGATAAATGAAACCAGGTATTTTCCATTACCACGAGGAAGTTTTTCGGCCGTACCGGTCTTACCGCCAACTGCATATCCTTCTACTGCGGCACTTGCTCCGGTTCCTTCTTCTACTACACCCAGCATATAATCTTTGATAATATCACTTGTTTCTTTTGAAATCGTCTTCTTTACCAGTACTGGATCCTTATTTTCTGTAACGTTTCCATTATCATCCTGAATCTGTTTTACTACATGTGGTTCATAATAGTTACCACCATTGATCAGAGAAGAGAATGACGCCGCCATCTGAGTCATCGTGACATTAAAGTTCTGACCAAATGCGTTCGTCGCAAGACTGGCCGGATCCATCGTCGCCGGTGTATATAACAGCCCGCTGGTTTCTCCTTCTCCTGGCAGATCGATTCCTGTATATTCGCCAAATCCGAACAGCCTCTGATATCTGCAGAATTCCTCGGTTCCTATACTTGCACCAATCTGCATTAACGCCACATTACATGAATTTTCCAGAGCCTGCTTCAAAGTCTCCGGTCCATGTCCGGAACGGTTGCTGCAATGAATATCATGATCTCCGACATGCATGACACCGCCACAGACATAATTTTCATTTCCTGTAAGAACCCCCGTCTCAAGTCCCGCGGAAATTGTAAATGGTTTGAATGTCGAACCCGGCTCATACGTATTGCTGACACAATAGTTATTCCAGAGATCATTCAGTGTATCCAGTTTTTCCTGATCCGTCATTTTCTTCAGCTGTTCTTCTGTATAATATTTTGTCAGATCTCTCGGATTGTTCAGATCGTAATTCGGATATGATGCTTCCGCCAGTATCTCACCATTCTGGGGATTCATAACGATCACACCAGTATTCTTACTTCCTTCACCCTGTGTTGCTTCATTTTTATGCTCTTCATTAAATTCAAGTATATGTTGTTCTACAATACTCTGAACCTGAAGGTCGATCGTTGAGACAACCGTACTTCCATTATCTGGTTCTTTTACCGTTCTTTCATATCCCGAATCTTCATCCAGATATCCATACTCTCTTCCATCCGTACCATTTAAAATCGAATTATAAGAAGCCTCTATTCCGTTGCTTCCTACATTTCCATTTGTTGTAAATCCGATCACGTCACTTGCCAGTGTCTTATATGGATATTTTCTCGTATAATCTTCTTCCATCCAGACTCCCTGTACGTTAGGATTTTTATCAGTGTCAGATGTAATCTTCTCAAACTTCTGATATGCTTCGTAATTTACTCCCTTTTTCAGTACAAGATATCTGCTGTTCGGATTCTTTTTGATCTGCTTTCTTACATCTTTTTTCTTTAAATCAAAACATTTTGATAAGGCTTTTATCGTCGGATTGATATACTTTTTATTACTGGTAATTGTCTTGGCATCTACTACTACATTATATACTCTTTCGCTCGTTGCAAGTTTTGTGCCATTTCTGTCTACGATATCTCCACGCTTAAATGGAATCGTACGATTATTATACTGCTGCTGATCTAATACAACCTTCGTATATTTTTCGCCCTTCGAAGCATTAATATACGTAATCCACCCTATCAAGAAAACAAAAGCTAGTATAATCGCTCCAAAGAGCATTACTAGCTTTTTCTGCATAAGGCCTGAAATTTTTTTCTTAAAGAAATTTGTCTTCTTTCTTGCCATAATCCCACCTATTTCTTATTCTTGTCTGACTGAGCAAGCACACCATTTTCCGGGATATTCTCATACTGTTTCACATAATCAGACGCCGGATTATCATATTCCATAATCTGATCTGGTGTGGCATATGTCATTCCCAACTGATTAATTGCTTTTTCTCGGATCACATCCAGATTTACGGAATCCACGACCGCATTATACTTTGTCGTATTCTCCTCTTTCAGATCTGCAAGCTCTTCCTGCAATGCAGTTACATTCTTTGAATGCTTTGTTACTTCAGACTGTAATCGTACATAATTAACGCACAATAGCAACACAATTGTTGCTGCAATTGCAAGGAACACTACGTACGCTGCATTCATATGAAGTGCACGATTTCTATTTTTCTGTACCTGTCTGCTTACTTTTTTTCTTCTTTTTACGGATGATCGGTTCTTTTTTGGTTCATATTCCGGTTTTGCAACTACATTGCCATACATATAAGCCTGTCCCGCTTTCGAACGCGCAGAACTATATCCGCCGGACTGGCGTCTATCGCTTGCATAACTTTTTCTTGCTGCCATTTACGCCACTCCTTTCTAATTGTTCATATATCCTGTCCTATCTCTAACGGCGCTCAAATATTCTGAGCTTTGCACTTTTAGAACGGCTGTTATATTCTAATTCTTCCTCACTTGGAAGAATCGGCTTTCTGGTAACAACACACCCTTTGGAAACTTTTCCACATACGCACACAGGAAAATCCGGAGGGCACGTACATGGATTTTCATTTTTCTTAAATGCACTCTTTACAATCCGGTCTTCCAGCGAATGGAATGTGATAATACACAACCTTCCACCAGGGTTCAATATTTCAATCATGTCATCCAGAGAATTTTTTAATACGTCCAATTCCCTGTTTAATTCAATTCGAATAGCCTGGAACGTCCTTTTTGCAGGATGCCCAGACTTTTTCTGATATTTCATTGGTATCGAGGCTCTGATAATCTCTGTCAACTGCCCCGTAGTCTCGATAGGATTTATACCACGTGCTGCTACGATATGTTTGGCAATGTTCTTTGCAAACTTATCCTCCCCGTAGTCCCTGATCACACGGTATAAATCCATCTCAGAGTAGTCATTGACGATGTCTCTGGCTGTCATCTTCTGACGTCTGTCCATTCTCATATCCAGAGGTGCATCTTCACGATAAGAAAATCCTCGTTCTGCCGTATCTAACTGATAAGATGATACGCCCAGATCAAGAACAATTCCATCGACCTTGTCAATTCCCAGTTCATGAAGCTTTGACTTCATATCACAATAATTGCTTCGGATTATTGTGACTTTCTCCCCGAAGTCTTTTAATCGGACACTGGCAGCTTCTATTGCCGCCTCATCCTGGTCTATTCCTATAATACTCCCTTTTTCACCAAGGCGTCTGCATACTTCATATGCATGTCCGCCTCCACCAAGCGTTCCATCTACATAGATGCCGTCCGGCTTGATGTTTAATCCTTCAATTGTCTCATTCAGTAATACTGATTTGTGTTCGAATCCCATATCTTCTCCCTCTAGATACTGAATCCGCTTTCTTCCATATCAGATGCAATATCTTCAATGTTAAGTTCCACTTCAGCATTCTTTTCATCCCATCTTGCCTTATCCCAGATCTCAGCACGCTTCCCCATGCCTATGAATACAACTTCCTTATCCAGATGTGCAAATGTACGAAGTACAGAAGGGATTAGAGTTCTGCCTTGCTTATCAAGGTCACCGTCCGCTGCGCTTCCCTGAAAGAAATACGCAAACGCACGTGCTTTTTTATCAGTGGTGGTTGGTAATGCGTTAAGTTTTTCTTCAAAAGCGGTCCATTCTGCTTCCGGGTATACATACAGACAATTCTCCATTCCCTTCGTAATGACGAAATGCTCCCCTAAATCGTCACGAAACTTAGCCGGAATGATCAGACGCCCTTTGGCATCAATATTATGACTGTACTCTCCTTTCAACATAGGACTCTCCTTTTTCCAATGGTATAACACCGGACTTTGCTTTCAGAGCTACGTTTTTAGCTTTCATCCTGCAGCATCCACTTTTCTACCACTTTGTTCCACTTTTCACCACTTTCTACCACTTGAACCCATTGTAAACTACTTTTTTGCTGTTTTCAACCCTTTTTAAGAAATTAAGATAATTTTAAGGCAAAAAAATAGTGAACAGAAAATGCTTCTGTTCACTTATTCTTTCTAGATTTATTTTATACTATTCAGCTGTTGTGTCACTATTTCCAGCTAATGACTGGCTCAAAGTTGTCATTGCCGAATAATCAACCGTTACCTTTTCCGTCGGCTTTTTCGACTCATATATATTATGTACAGAATAGCCTGCACATCCGATCAAAGCAACTGCTATTACACATACTGCACATCTTCTGATAATGTTCTGAACCTTTTCTTTCTTCATGTTCTTTTTACGGTTTTTCTTTTCATCTTTATATCTGTCTACTTTAGCCTGGCTCATAGTTTTTTGCTCCTTTTCCAATCAATGTATTCATTCTATCATATCTGATAAAATTATACAACTACAATCACTCCGCCATCAGCCGCATACATACTACTGATTCCTGCCGTATCCAGAATAATAACATCTTTAAACGATGCACGTTCAAGAAGCATATCTCTTACAGCCTTTGCTCTTTCCTCACAATTGCAATGTGAAATCGCTAAAATCTTTTCCTGTGTATTCTTCATATTGGCTGCTACTTCATCCACCATCTTAGCCAGTCCCTTTTTTATTCCTCTTGCCTGCGAAAGCTGCTGTATACTGCCTTCCGGAGTTGAACCCATAACCGGTTTAATATTAAGTGCCGTTGCGACAACAGCCTTTAGTCCTTTCAATCTTCCATTTTTCTTAAGTATATCAAGTGTTTCCAGTACAAAATATGTGTGTTGCTCTTCAATATAAGATTCAACTGTTTCGATCACTTCCTGAAAACTCATGCCCTTTTCTTCACATTCTGCTATCTTCAGACCGATCAATGTCTCACCTACGGATGCTGATCTTGAATTAAACACGTAAATGTCTTTCTCTCCATACTCTTCTTCATACAGATTCTTTCCTAAAACAGCACTATTATATGATCCACTAAGTTCTGCCGACAATGTCACTGCATATACATGTTCCGCATCGCAATGATATTCTTCCATATATCTTTCCGGTGACGGACATGATGATTTCGGACATTCACCCGATGCTTTTACTCTTCTTAAAAAGTCCGCCTGGTCAAAACTCTCATCATCAACAATATGATGTCCATCTACATCGATCTGCAGAGACGCCGTCTCAAAATGGCCCGACTTCTTCATTTCTTCTGTTAATTCTCCACAACTATCTATGATAACTTTGTAACTCATGTTCTTCCTCCTAATGTGACCTTACATGAGTGTTTTATATAATTGATACAAAAACTCTTTTTCGGTCGCTTATTTCTATTAGAAGTAGTTTTAAATACTACATTATTCATCATAGCATATTTACACAAGAAATGAAAGTCTTTTATTCCGCAATTTTTATCCTTGCTGAAACCCCCAGTGCCAGTCCCATCTCAGCCATCAAAAACAACACCGAAGTTCCTCCGTAACTGATAAACGGAAGTGTAATTCCCGTTGTCGGGATACAGTTAATTACTACCATTACATTTAATATTACCTGCAATGCAATATGCGCAAATATTCCGGTTACGATCAATGATCCGTAAAGATCCGGCGCATTCTGTGCAATAAACAAAAGTCTGTACAATAACATACCGAACAATATCAGAACCATAATTGCACCAAACACTCCCAGTTCCTCACATATAATAGAAAGGATCATATCATTCTGTACTTCCGGAATGATCATTTTCTGTGCACTGTTTCCTAGTCCTTTACCAAAAAAGCCACCAGATCCTATCGCATACAATGCCTGCATGATCTGATATCCACCTTCCGACGCATATTTTTCCGGATTCAGCCATACAAGAATACGGCGCAGACGGAAGCTTCCGCTCGTTTCCATCATTGTTCCCAGAATTCTTGCACTGGCAATCGCAAGAACAATTCCCACACCTGCTATGCCGACAAATATCTTCGTCTTCGGATGTACTACAAATATCGTGATACAGGTTATTCCCATCACGATAATCGCTGTACTCAAATTGTCTGTAATCAGATAAACAACTGCCGCCGAAAATCCTCCCCATGCCAGTACTCTTATTACTCCCTTCCAGGGTTTAATCTCCTTACCCATCGTACAGATCAGTGCCGGAATAAATAATATAACAGCAATTTTGGCTATTTCTGCAGGTTGAAGCTGCTGTCCAAACGGAAGTTTGATCCACCTTTTTGCGCCATTTACTTCCTTTCCCAGTGGTGTCTTTACTAAAAACATCATAAAAATAGAAAAGAAATAAAATAACTTCGATTTATTTATGTACCAATGGTAGTCAATCTTACTTACCAGCCACATTCCTATAAAACCAACAATGCAAAATAATAATTGTCTTTTAAAATAAAACAGACTGTCCCCATTCTGTTTCATCATCGCGCTATAAGAACTTGTACTATATAGCATAACCAATCCAAAACATACAAGACAAATCAGTATTGCCAGCAGACTATAATCAAAGTAAACAATTCCACTCCTTTTCTTTTTCCTTGTCATTTCCACATTTTTGTGCTCTTTATTAACTTCTTTTACCATATTTCTACTCTCCAATCGTATCTATTATACTCAGATACGTTCTTAAAAACAACTGTCTGATTCACAACTTTCATTAATTTTCATACAATATTATTGCATAACATTAACGAAAGGAGTATTTTAAATGCCAAATTATCGTTATAATACACCTGATTATATGCGCCAGAACAATTCTAACGGATGTCATGTAGGCGGGAGCCGAACAATGCCGGCTTCTGTATCGCCATCCACTCCTTCCAGATCGTGCTGCAATATTCATGAACACGACAAATTAAGCGGGCTCCCAATTGCTATGGCCTATGTTCCGTGGCAGGAATGGCGTTCTCTTTATGAAGTCGAAAAAGGATTCCGATGTGGAACTATTTTTGCGGAATTAAATCTCCCATTCTGTTGGAAAGGTGGTGCGGCCAGATGAACGAAAACCGACCTTGTAAAAAAGAGCTCCTGGAATGGATAAATATTGTCAGTTTTGCTGTAGACGATGTAAAATTATTTCTCGACACTCACCCAAATTGTACCGAAGCACTGGAATTTTTTGATGAATTTAAAAAGCAACGCGTGCAGGCCTTAAAAGAATATGCCAAATATTACGGTCCTCTCACGCTTGATACGGCAACTACACAGATGGATTATTGGAAATGGATTAATGATCCGTGGCCATGGCAGGAAGGGGGATGCTAATTTATGTGGAATTATGAGAAACGATTACAATATCCTGTTAAGATTACTCAGACTAACCCGAAAATTGCCCAGATTATCCTTACTCAATTCGGTGGACCGGATGGAGAACTCGCTGCATCTATGAGATATCTGGCCCAGAGATATACTATGCCTTATAAGGAAGTTACCGGAATTCTTACGGATATAGGCACCGAAGAACTGGCTCACCTTGAAATCATCTGTGCCATTGTGCATCAGCTTACCCGTAATCTTACACCAGAACAAATTGAAAAATCCGGCTTCGACAAATATTATGTAGACCACACACTCGCACTCTGGCCTCAGGCTGCCAGCGGAACTCCTTGGAGTGCTACAACATTCCAGTCCAAAGGTGATCCGATTACAGATCTGCATGAAGATATGGCTGCAGAACAAAAAGCCCGCACTACGTATGATAATATTCTGCGTCTGGTAAAAGATCCTGAAGTCTGCGATCCAATCCGCTTCCTCCGTGAACGTGAAATTGTTCATTATCAGCGTTTCGGTGAAAGTCTGAGAATTGTTCAAGATAAACTTGACAGTAAGAACTTCTACGCATTCAATCCTGAATTCGATCGTAAGCCTTGCTGTAACTAAGTCTGCTATATCCAAAACTTGCCATCGGCAACTTTTCTTGTATACTTTGGTATCTAAAGAAGCAATCAACATGTGGCTATTGTTGATTGCTTCTTACTACTTGACTAAAAAAAGAGAATTATAAATCTTAATATTATTTTAATTCATAAATTATATTTATATAACAAAAAAACAACCAACATACCGTTGATTGCTTCTTATTTTTCATATACCTTCAAAACTGCATACAAGAAATATTTTCTTTCATCCTACCTATCACCTTGCTTGGTCATGCCCTCGACCGATTAGTATCAGTCAGCTCCATACATTACTGTACTTCCACCTCTGACCTATCTACCTCGTCGTCTTCAAGGGGTCTTACTACTTACGTAGGGATATCTCATCTTGAGGGGGGCTTCACGCTTAGATGCCTTCAGCGTTTATCCCGTCCCGGCTTGGCTACTCTGCCATGCATTTGGTATGCAACAGATACACCAGCGGCCAGTCCATCCCGGTCCTCTCGTACTAAGGACAGCTCCTCTCAAATATCCTACGCCCACGCCGGATAGGGACCGAACTGTCTCACGACGTTCTGAACCCAGCTCGCGTACCGC